>JAESFL010000026.1_pt1 | contig 273063 bp, 283 predicted proteins | sample 9269401 | NCBI WGS metagenome assembly JAESFL01 (sample SAMN14506025, study PRJNA617098) | algae metagenome | isolation source: Gloeocapsa sp. UFS-A4-WI-NPMV-4B04 and co-occurring heterotrophs from desert... | place: USA: Utah | collected 2006-10-01 | reverse complement strand
GTCCTGCCCTGGAGGACCCGTTGTCATCCCGCCAGCCACCTCCAGTGAGCGGATGCGACTACCTGAATCGAGTGATCGAGTCCGGTAAGGTAAGCATATCGCCCGGCACATATTGCGGTGGACTGAAGATCGGCAAGACTGCCGAGGTGACCGCCGAACCGGGGATCTATGTCCTGACCGGGGGCTCTCTGAAGGTATCCGACTCGGCGACGCTCACAGGAGAATATGTGAGCTTCTATTTCCACGACGATCTGTCCACGCTGGAGTTCAAGTCCAACACCAGCATCGACCTGACGGCACCGAAGGACGGCCCGATGGCCGGCATCCTCTTCTATGAGAACAGAGGAGTCTTGTTGGGCCGGACATTCCTGATCAGCAGCCAGAACGCTCACCGCCTCCTCGGAACCATTTACCTCCCGCGAGGCCTCCTGAAAGTGGATGCGAAGGGCGCCGTCGCGGACCTCTCCGCCTACACGGTCATCGTGACAAGGCAGCTAGAGGTCGCGAGCGCCAATCTGGTGGTCAACTCAGATTACGGCGGTACTGATGTCCCTGTGCCCGAGGGGGTCGGCCCAAACAGTCGGTTTGTTCGGGTCAGCCAGTAAACCTCGCTCGACCGTCCCGTTACCTCGCTAAGGGCGTCGTTTCTCTCACCACTTCCGTGGCGGCGCGGTCCTTGCCTCGCCAATGAATTGAACGCCGACCGACAGACCGCGCTGCCAGGCGCGGCGCACGGGAAAAAGCATGCTTGTGGACACGATCAGCGGACGGAACTCGTCGGGGATGTCGGTCGGGCCGGCAAACTCAAGTCGTGCTCCGGTCTCGCTCTGATCGCGGATCACGCAATCGACAGTCGCCCAGTTGCTTAGAACCAGCTTCGCGTCCTTTAAAGCGCGTCGGCGCGGCAAAGCACGCCGTGGGTCCGGGCTCTCGGTCATAGGGTTAGAGTAGCTCACTCAATCTACACCTACAGCCAAGCCGGTCTGCTACGTCGCCGCGCCTGCTCGGTCGCCTTCGCGAAATTCGGTAAGCCGGTGGAGAGCAAGCAACTCGGTGCGTAAATCGTCCTCGGCTTCAGTTATGGCTAATTCAAGGATCGATACCAGAAGCGGACCTCGCTCCTGGCTGGCTCGCCTGAAGGGTTTCGAGTTGCTGAAGCACGTCGCAGACAAATTGATCGTCTGATTCTGAGGCGACGCACCGGATTCTGCTGTTCATGGCAGAAGAATGTGGGGTTGAACGTGGGGCAGACTATCGGCAGCACAGATTCGATTTAATTCCTCAGCACGTTGCGAGTTCGCAGAGGCGGATGAACCGTCCGCCGTAAGCTTCTCAGAAGGCACTCCGATTGCTGGATCAGTCCGGTTTCGCTTGGCTGGTCATTTTGTAGAGCGCCGGCGCAAGGCGTTTACCCGGACGCGGGTCAGGAGTTCGGACCTATAATCCAAAGCACTTTTCTTGATCACGGCGGGACGCCTTCCGCGCACGCGTCTGCCGCTGCGTCGGCCCGGCGCTGCTCATATTCCTTGACCGCAATCCGGCTTTTCCGCCACTTCCGCAGCCGCCGAACTAGGCGGCCTCGGCGGTGAACCGCAAAATCAGCACTGACCTACCAGCGTCATCCGTGACATCCATTCGCCAAGGGCTTCCTACTGGGAGCCTGCCGTTCAGATCACGGAGCATCTCACCGGCAATCGCTTCGCCACGGGCCGCTATGATGTCCGGCAACTCCATGCCATCCGTATCGGGATGATCACGGCCGTCTTGAACGTGGAAATGATAGCGGGGCATGGTCCGAGAACCCGCTGCCGCGGCGGATCGTTCCTGTGTGGGGTGAAGCACTTAGCTTAGAGGCGGCCCCGGCAATTGGGGTTGTTGGGTGCCGGGCCGCTTGCTGTTTGCGACCAGGGCCCCATTGAAGCACCGCAGCGGATGCTCGGCAAGGCAGCTAGCCCGCCGCCTTCAGGTTCGGGAATCCAATGCGAGCCGGGCAGATTGCGTCCCGGCAAGGACCGACTCATTACTGCCAGACGTGGACCCTCTAGGGCAGCCTCGCGTTAATGGGGGAGGTCCTGAGTACCAAAGGCCTAGGAGGAAATGCGTAAGGCCCTTGTCGTAGCCGCTCTAGGGGCTTTGCTGGCGCCGGTTTGCGCGGTGCTCGCTCAAGGCAACTGCGTGTCTCGCGGCGAAGGGCGTGAACTGCTCGAACAGGGACACGCGATACCACTTGCTGACGCGCTGCAACGCGCTGAACTTCCTTCCGACCAGATTGTTGACGTTCAGCTCTGCCGAACAAGCAGCGGCTTAGTTTACCACGTCCGAGTTGCAGAAGGGGGCACAGTCCGCGCGGTGAGCATTGCAGCGGCGTCCGACGTAGGCAGGGCGAGTGGGGCTCCGGTTGGGGTGAAGAGCAGCAACAGACCGGCAGCACCGACCGGCAACAACCCCGGTAATGGTAAGAACGTCGGCAGAGCCGGCGAGAGTCCGAGCGGGAATAGTTTCGGTGGCGGCACCCGAGGCAAGAGCGATGCAGGCGGCTCCAGGGGAGACGGCTCCAAGGGCTCCGATTCAAAGGGCAGCGCTGGAGGTGGTGGTGGAAATGGAAAGAGCCGCCGTTAAGCCGCTACATTGGGATTCCCCGCTCCGGCGGGCCTATTCCCCCTCGTGATATGTTGGACCCGCGGGGCAATCCTCGAAGCTGGCGAATTTACCCGCGCTTCAAATATCGGCAACGCTCACGGGTTGGTGATCAGCTGACCAAAACCACATGCGGTCTTGGCCCGTAACTCTCTTTGTTCCCCAGACAGGGGATTGGAATCGGAGAGAGAAATGACAAACGCCAATCGACTTTTTGCGGCTGCTGCCGGCCTCGTTTTGATGTCTAGCTCCGCTGGATTTGCGGCGGCCACAAGCCAATTTTCTTACGGCGAGAACACCGTCAACTCGAATGACGATACGGCAATCAGCCGGCGGGCAGTCAGAACTGGGTACGACGTAAATCTTCTTCCGTCGAATATTGTTGCTTTGGAGCGTCGCGAGACCCGTAACATCAATTATTTTACGGGACGGACGACTTCCGGCCAGAACTAGAAGGACTGAAAACGGGAGGCGTGGCAGCCGCCGAGGCCTCCCGCATACACAGGGGGGCTGACGTAGGACAGGCTTTCACTGGTAACCATCCTTCCCGGTGCGTGAAGCTCGGTGGCACGGAAGAGCACCTTGCGACTGCTCGGATCGGATGAACCTTCGTTCCCTTGGCCTCTTTCTCGGACTGGACTTCGAAAATGACAGGTGCAGCAGTGCCGCTGAGGCGGGCTGCGGTGACGCGTTCAGACCGGGTTCATGTGCTTTTTATTAACTAATCTTTAACGAAGGGGCGCTGTGCCGCGGGCTTGGAGTCCATTCTGGAGGGGTGGACAAAATGATGAATGACGATCAGCGCTTCGCATCCAGGTTAGAGGACCGTCTGCTGGATCTCGCGAGAGATAGCGGTGATGTCGGTTCTCCCGCTGACCCCATCTGCATCGACGTGAGCGAGTTGGTCGCTGACCCCCGTTCCTTTGATGTGAAGCTAGCGTACTGCGTGGAGGCTCTTTTTGGGACATGTCCCTACAGCCTGCACGTCTCTGGACCGTCCTGGTCGCTTGAGGTGGCTAACGGCACGACAGGCGAAATCTTGAACGTCTTGGCGTATCGCGAACTCAGAAACGTGCCGGTCGTTATCCCGGGCACGGACCGTCGAATTGCTACCCTGTCAATTGGCGCCGACCAGGACGGGACTCCAATCCCGAACTTCAAGAAGCGCGTTGAGCTACTTACACGGTTGGTCGGTTACATTCTGCTTTGGCAGTTCCCTGAACTCACGGCGAACTGTGATCCCGAGCGGAAACCCATCAGCCATGATGGTCCGTTTCAAACTTAAGGGCGCGTGCCTGGAGAGCCGAGCTAGCTCATTCCATCTGACGCATTCGGCTTGAGGTAGGCCGAGTAGTTCAGCTGGCGCGCTATCAAAGCGATACGGTAATTTCGACGGCGTCCGCTCCACTTGTGCCGTCTGTGGGGAGAAATTCACGCTGTCCGGCGTGGACGCCGGGCCAACCGAGCTGCCTTGCCCTCTGCTCAAGTTGAGGCCGCGTGTAGCAACCGGAATTAATCACCAGCCTGATTTTGCTGCCGCTTGCGCCGCACCATGCATACTCAATTGATGGTAATGGCTGGCCGTCCACAACAAGAGGTTCCCGTATTCGGATCGTGTTTTCTGGATTTGATTTCGGAGCAGCACGGCGCGACCGAGTGATCAGAGCCTGCTTGGACAGGCGACGCGTCAAGTCCTCGTTCAAAGGCCATCCTCCCAGAAATCGATTGGGCAGGTTAGCGAAGCCTGCCGCTGATTGATTAGCCGCAGTAATGAACGCCGGCAATTAAGACGCAATTAAGGGCGAGGCGGACGTGCGGACGACACAGGGTCATCGAGGGCAGGGCACTTAGGGGTTGGGGCAGGTTCGAATGAGGTGCTGCCTCCCGAATAGCACCGCCGGTCCAGAAGTTCTTGCCTGCTCAGGAGCACTGAGGTGGATCGGCCAGCGCACGTGAGGCAAAACTTGGAACCATTCCAAGATCGAGGGCTCGTTGGCGCACACGTGCCGTTTCGGCTTGACTTAGATCATATTCGACGAGGAAAACAGGCTTCGAAGCATCAAGCGCTCGGCGAATTTCGTTCAGACTCGCGCGAGTAGCCGACTCTAAGTTTGGCTGGCCATCGCCCGACACTCCATAAAACAGGTCCTCCTTTCCATATGCGTCAATTGAATCGAGGAACAGCTGTTCTCGGAGCAGCGGCTCTGCATTCTGAGCGACTATGACGAAGCCGGGGCTGCGACTTCGGGCGTAGGCGCTGAGGTCCGCAACGAATTGGACCATCTCGTCGCGAGCCCCGTCGTGCTCAGACTGCCAATTGTAGTACGCGTCAACTCGGTCCAGATAGACGCCATCGAACCCGGCAGCCATGATGCGGTCCAGATAGCTCCGGGATGATCCGTAGATCAGCCTTTGCCACTCCTGATGCCAATAACGAACTGGGTAATTGCCGGGCCAGTCCGGATTTTCTTTACCGAGCCAAGGCGGGGGCTCCTCCTCCCACGTTTCACTCCAGTAATACCTGTAGTCCTCAGCCTCGCCTATGCTCAAATAGCTGAGTACAATATGTCGTGAGTTGCGGATTTTTTCGACTTCCTGAGGAGAGAGGGCGCCTTCAGCGGTTCCATCACGAGAGTAATCCACTATAAGCAAATCACACCGAGAGTCTGCCAATGTATCTGGATCTGGCAGCTGTAACTGAAAACCCCAGCTCTTAATTCCAGCGAAAGGCGTTCCGCTTGCAGCTTTGCTACGATCTGTGGAAGCAAAAAACAACAACGTGAGCACAAGCAGGTAAATAAGTGCGTTCATCAACTTGCTTTCAATTGTAGATCTGGGCATCGCTACGGTTTGGGCGCGCGAACGCCTCGACCGCGCCCGGCCCCGCCAGCTTCGTCAGCTTCTCCATGAAGCCCGCGTCGGTCGAGACTCAGGTTGGTATACTCGTCATATGCGTCATCATCGCCTGGATGATGATTGGTCTTTGGGCCACGGCGGCTCCTCTTTCCAGCTGAGCGCATCAGATGAGGGAAGGTCGCCTAATTGATGCATGGAAAGAGCGGATCTCGCGAGGGGGGCCGACCAGGAAAATTGTAAGCGATTGTCGCTGCGGGCCCGTCTGAGCGGTGGAACACTGGCAGCTGTTCGCAGCTGGCCAGTTTGTCCCGCCGCTCCGCCGCAGCAGCCGCACGCTGGCGCGGTTATGATCGGGGAGAAGAGGGCTGGCTAGATACTGGTCGAGGAAGTGCTTGCTCCATTGGATGCCCTCAACTTGCCGGATGTGAGAGTTTAGCCGGAGCAACGCTGGAACCGGTAGCGCAGGTCTTCCACGGCAGCGGTGAAGGCCCTGAGCGGATCGATCAGTCTACCGCGTGCGGAGTCTGCGGCGTCGCTGGCTGCGGCCAGATCCGGGTCGATTTCCTCATAGATCGACGCATAGGACTTGCGCTCTACCAGATCCCGCAGCTCGGAGAGCAGATCGCTTGCCCCTGTCATTGCGCGAGCTCGCTCGGCGCACTCTTCTGGAGAAATGCCTTTGCCACTGCTCGATCCGGTCATGGCGACCAATGCTAGTAGGCAGATGATCACCCGCATTTGCCGCGACTTTGTCCTCTGCTGTGAGCAAAAAAGGCCCTGCCGGTGAGGGCAGGGCGGCGGAGGTGCTTTCACAATGCGTTCCTACCAACTGTGAGGTTGGCCAACAGTTCCCGATTGACTGTCCTCCCCATTACGGCGCCGGATAGCTTCTGCGATCTGGACGAGTTCGGGGACCTCGCTGGCACCGTTGCAGGCAAATTCATGGGCCACGATAACCCCGGCCCATATGCCCTCCTCCATTGGATGGCGCGGCCTCGGCAGGGCTTCCATCGCGCTGACAACATCATCACGCTGGCGGGCGAGATAATCCGCCAGGTCGTCCAGATACTCTGCCTGTCGGCCCATAAGACCTTTCGCGGGCTGATCGAACCGAGGATCATGCTCGGCTGCGACAAGGGTTTCGGACACGACGTGCAGTGCCTCATAGAGCGCCGCAAGCTGCCGGACGGAGAAGCTTGCAAGATCAGGGGTGCGGGGCCGGATCATGATCCACCTCCGTTTCCGCCTATCCCGAAGCGGATCAGATCAGCCTTGATGCCGGCAAGCACCACAAGCTCGCGGGTGTCGGTCCAGTTAGTCCCGTCCCCGCCGCAGGATAGGTAATGCTCCAGAACCTCCAGCTTGTCCCAGACCATCCATGCCAGCGGTGATGGCGTGGTGGTGATCCTACGGGCAAGCTCTGCCTCCTGGTCCATGTTTCGGACGCCGTAGTCCTCGTCCTCGAACCGGTCTCGCTCGGCAGGATTGCCGTGCTCAGCGCGGGTGCGCAGCCATTCGGAGAACAGCGCCTCAAAAGCCAGTCGGCTCTCTAGTTCCCGCGCGCGTTCCTTTGCTTCCCGCTTCTCAGCAAGATGGCGGATTTCTTCGGGAGTTCGGCTCACGACACGCCTCCTTCGGCCAGGGCGAGGATGTCTCGCAGCAGAGCATCGGCATCGGCCGCGATAGTCTCAACGGCCCATCCATCCATCGAGCGTGCCTTGGCGATCAGCCCGCGCCAGGTCTGCGGCACATAGTCTCTGATGGCGTTCTCCGCCGCCATGCATTCATCCTCGGCCGCATGTTGAGCCCGCTCCGCCGCGGGAAGGCCGGCCGCCTGCTCGGCCTCCTCGTCCCGACCCCGGAATCCTTCTCGTCTCAGAGTAAAGTATCGCTCCTCCGCTTCATTGAAGGCATCGTGAGCAGGGCCGGCAGCTTCACGCGCCTCATCAGATCGACGGATCAAATCGAACAACTCGGCGTCAGCAGATCCCCCTTGGCAGCTATTTCAACGGCCGACGATGTGGTGCCGATCGCGACAACAGCGGCAACGGCTGATCCAGTCCGCAGGAATGCTCGTCTATCAATTCCAGACATAACTCCTCCATTCCCGCCGAAGCGGGTTCGCTTGGTTTCAGTGGTGTGGTGGTCGTTAGGCGGCGAGCGGCAGGGCGTCGGCCTGGGCGCGCACCAGATCCAGCGATGCGGCAAGGGGGCGCCGCAGCGATTCCTTGGCCAGGGGACGCAGCTCGTCGTTCAGGCGGTTGTGCTCGCGGGCGAGGTCTGTTCCCCAGCTCCGATATTTCAGCTCGTCCAGCTCCTGGCTGATCCGCTCCACACGGGCTTGGATGACCTCAGTCGGGGTGGCTGCCAGGTCAGCAGCAGCGCGGGCTTCTGCCCAAGCCTTCTTGAGAGCCCAAGCGAAACACGGACGACCAATCCGCGTGAACTTGATCGCCTGGTATCTGTAGGTCTCGCGGAAGATGGCCCAAGCGCGGGTCATCACGGCAGCCGCAGTTGGCGCAGCTGTGGTATGTGCTGAATCAGCTTGAGGCATGGCTCGCTCCATCCTTGAGTTAGAGCCGGGGTGAGGCGGCAACCTTGCCCCGGCTTGCGTTTATCTGTATGACGTATTTTCTATGGCGTCAATTCCCGACATACAGAAAAAAAGAGGTCGAGGCCGTCCGGCAACGGGGACCGCCCCTATGTGGACCTTTCGAGCGCCGCCGGAGCTGGGGGCCGCAGTAGAGAGAGCGGCAAGATCTGAGAGCGACCAGCCAAGCCGGTCAGAGATGATCCGGCGGATCGTGATCGACTGGCTCCGTGAGAAGGGCCATCTGGGTGACGGTAACGCTGGCCTGCGCTCCGATCAGCTCAACGCCTCAAATGACGGCTAACGGAGCAGAGGTTCAAAGATGGCGAAGACAGGAACAGTAAAGTGGTTCAACGCCCAAAAAGGCTTCGGCTTCATTGAGGTTGAAGGTGGCGGAAGCGACGTGTTCGTACATATCAGCGCCGTAGAGCGTTCCGGGATGGATGACCTCCGGGAAGGCCAGAAGGTCTCGTTCGATGAGGAACGGGACGCGCGAAGCGGAAAAGTGGCAGCTGCGAACCTGAAGCCCGTCGGCTAGGTTGGCGCGGCAGGGGGCAAGAAGATGCGCCAGCAGATCCTTGCAACCGTTATCGCCATTCTCTGCTCGGCAACCCTGGCTTGGGCGGGCTCAGCACCATCTAATAGCAGCGATTATCCCAGCATCCCCACACGCGCCGATAAGGTTGCGTTCGTATGGGGTCCGCTGGGGCCGGGTGCATACCGCCTTTTTCTCAACGTGCTGGACTCTGCCGCGCCTGACATTGTTGCGCTCAACAGCCCGGGCGGGCGGATTGACCAGGCCCTCTACATGGCCCGCGGAATTCAGCACCGTGGCCTCAACACGTTCATCTACGGCAACCGATTCTGCAGCTCGGCCTGCGCCCTGATGTTCCTGGCTGGGCAGACGAAATACGCCAAGCGCGGAGCTGCCATCGGGCTTCACTCAGCGGCAACGATGGACGGCGCCCTAAATCCGCGCGGCACGGCAGCAATGGCCGAGTTCCTGGCATCTGTTCCGAACATGCCGGCCAGCGTGATCGAGGCGATGGAACGGACACCGCCCGAGCAGATGTATTGGCTGACCGCGGCCGAAATGGCCGCCCTTGGCATCGTGACGCTGAAGCCAGGGCAGAAGCCAAAGGAGCAGGATAGGATCTCCGACGCCTCCGACGATCCCATCACGATCGAGATCGAGGGCATCGGGAAGGTGGAAGTCGGCCGGGAGTTCCTGTCGCTTAGTCCCGTCGATCAACAACGGACGGTGGACGAGATTGGCAGCTCCGTGCGCAACGAGCAGGCCCAGTCAGCAAAGCCGTAAAGGGGTTGGCGTGGCCCGCATGGTGACATCGAAGGCTTCCCCTTAGAAGGCCGGAACAAAGGCGTACGTTAATGACGTGGGCGGACTGGGCACCAGCAATCACAAGCTCGACAGTGCTGGCCGTGCTTGGATTCTTGGCCGGCACCTATTATCGAGCGAAGGTTGAGAAAACAGTCCAGCATCGCCTTGATCGGCAACTGGAAGAACCAAGGGCCAAACTTCGAACAGAAGAGGAGTCCCTACGTGCCGATCTTCGTTCCAAAGAGGACCAAATCGCTGCCCTGAGAAGTGGTATGCTGTCCGGAATCACCCAACGGCAAGCCGGACTCGACAAGAGACGACTCGAAGCCCTTGAACGGCTATGGGCTGCAACAGTCAGCCGGAGCCGTCTCAAGATTCTTTCCCAGATGGCCTCTGCAATCGAAATGGAAAAGGCGATTGAAATGGCTGCGCAGCAAAGCCCTGAGGCCCTCGGCATCCGCGAATTTGCAGATGTGATCTGGAAGGCCTCCGGCGCCGAAAGCTACACAGCTGATACGCTCGCCGACAACGAAAGACCGTTCCTGCAGCCGCTAACTTGGGCGCTCTTTTCTGCGTACAGGCAGGTCCTTACTCTGCCAGTCGCGCAGATTGCTGCGATGCGTACTGGAGTTGGAGGGAAGCTCTTGGCCGATCCGAAGCCCATCTTGGAGCTTGTTAAATCCGCTTTGCCGCACCAGTCCTCCTTTGTCGATTCCAATGGGACGGTGGCACTGCCCTATCTTGTTAACGAGCTAGAAGAGAAGCTACTCACCGAAATAACCGCAGACCTGGAACGCCGGCACTCAGACAGTAAGAACCTCCAACAGGCATCAGACATTTTGAAGGCTGTGACCCAAGCTGCTGCCGCGACACAGCCAGCGCCTGTCGCTCCCGCTGCAGTGAGGGTTTGAATTAGAGGGCGGCCACCCAAAGTCGCACGCCAAAACTCCTCCTGTTCCCAAGAAGTGCCACACTCAAGCCTAATGAACGATCGGCTTACCTGCCGGCGCGGCCAGAAACTCCTCATAGGTCATGAACTGATCCCGATCCGACTCCGCCTCGATATGGAACAACGGCCGGTTATAGGCAGGCGTGGCTGTCACCAGGCCGAGCAGGATGGCCTTTGTCGCTGTGATCTGCGCCGCCGTCTCGGCACCAACCGGCTCGGCCAGGGCTTTCTGTCGAGCCTGCTCCAACTCCACGACGACGTGGTTCAGGGTATAGGTCTGCCGAAATCGTTGCTGAACGTAAATCTCTAGGCGGATGTCCTCACGGGCCATGAAGCCCTGCATTTCATCATAGCAATCAGCTTCCGATCCCTCAGGCGTTCCCGGATGGAACACTTGGAGATAGAGGCCGACCGGATCGGTGGTGGCCGGATAGCGCTGGCAGAACTCTAGTTCCTTGGCGGTAAGCGTCATTCGCATCACCGTTTGCCGCTGGCGACGTTTCCAGAACCGCCGAAGTTGTGTCCTGCCGAATTGCTGAACGAGCCGGGAGAGCGTCCAAAGGAGCCGCCGAAGCTCGGACCGTATGCCCCGCCGCTGCCGCTCATGCTGCCGCCGGACGTGCCCCTGCCGCTGGATGTTCCCCAGCTTGCGGAATTGCCGCTGCTGGCACCCATGTTGCCGGGCCTGTTGAACCCGGCCCAGAAGCCCCGAGAGTCGAAGCCTTGGCGGTTCTCCTGCTGTTGCACGGCAGGAAGCCCGTTCCGCATCACTCGGCCGGCCAGAGCACCCGCCGCGGCGCCGAGCAGCACGCCAGGGATGCCGCCGACCAGGCCGCCGAGATTTGCCCCCAGCAGAGCGCCCTTTACGCCGGGCCCAGGCCCTCGTGCTGCTGCAGGAGCATCGAATGACTGCGCCCATTCCGGTCCGACCGTGCTGATGGTCGGCGGTGTCGGGCCGATAGAGGCTGGAGCTGCCGCAGGCGAGGGAGGGGCCATCTCTACCGTTGGAATAGACGGAAAGGGGCTAAACACAGTTGGCGGGGAGGGCGGTGCAGGGGCTTGCAATGCCGGCATCGCGGCAGGACCGGGCGTTGACTGGAGCAGGGAAGGGCCCGGAGGCCGAACCGACATAGGCGGGGAGGGCGACATTCCCGGAGTGCCCAGCGCAGCGCCGAGGATGCCCATAGGCCCAAGCAGATTGCCCTTTGCCGCTTGCGGATATCCGCGCTGGGCAGCTGCGGCAGAGAGTTCAGATGGGGCAGCGGTATCCGCGTTCAGCCCGAATGCCGCACGGCTCATCGGGTCAGCCGTTAACTCCGAACCAGCGCCCCAGGGCGAAGCCGGCGCAAGCTGACCTGTCATCGTTGCGGCAGTGATCGAGGGCGGGGAAGGCGCCGCCATAGCCGCGGACAAGCCAGCGATAGGAACAGGGCTGAATGCACCTGTCTGCTGCGCATAGCCGGGCGGGGGAGAAGGCCCGAATGCTGGCGCTGACGATCCTGTCAGGCCTATCGGGCCAAGGGTGCCCGTTTGCGATGCCATGCCGAACGGTGAGGGTGCGCTTGCATCCGCAACGCCCATGTCGGCCGTCAGCGTCGGGCTAACTGCGATGGGGCTTAGGCCTCGTTTGTGTCGCCGCTCCATAGAGCGAGGGGGGAGCCGGGCCGAATGATCCCGAGAGCTGGACGGGCACGGGGCCGAGCTGGCCGGTCTGCTCGGCCCCGCCGAACACATCAGCCGGGCTCGCATCTGCCGTCCCGATAGGCTCCGGCGAGGGCGGTGCCGTGACCTCCAAGCTGCTCGGTGGATACCCCATCGGAACCGGCCGCGCTGCTCCACCACCCAACGCTCCAGCGGCGGCAGCAAGTTCAGGAGAAGCGCCGGGTGACTGGACGGCAAGGCCGAGCGCTGCCCTGTCCGTCGGATGGGCGGGCAGGTTCGAACCGGCGCCCCAGGCCGAAGGTGCACTGCTCGGAAGCTCCGGCGATCCTGCAAAGCCAGCAAGGTCCGTGCCGATCGGCGGCATGGCGCGCGTCTGTGTAGCTGCCCCGTAGGGCTGGGGAACTGTCGCGTCCGCTGCCCCGAGAGATTGTGGCGGTGCCATGCCCAGGCTGCCGTTCTGAGCAGCGCTGCCATATGGGGAGGCCGGAACGTCGCCGGTGACGCTGAGCGGGGGCGATACCGGCGGCTGCGATGGCAGGGCAAGGGCGGCCATCGCGGCATCCAGCCTGGCGCGACTTTCGGCCATTCGCTGATCAAACTCGCTCATCCCATTCGAGCGGGCATCCATCGTGCCCATGTTTGGATCGGCGGCCAGCGTTGTCGGCGTGGCAGGAGCGGCCAGATTGCCAAGATGGCCGCTGTTCGGATCAGGACCGGACGGGAGCGATGCCAGCCGCGGCTGATCGAATGTTCCTGCCGTCAGGGGAGGCGGGGAGGGACCGAACGGTGCCGCAGCCGTTGCCGGGCCAGGGCTCATCGCGCCACTGGCCGCGCCTGCGCCGGTGAAGGGGCTTAGACCCGCGTCCTGCCATGCTGCGGCGTCCGCAAAGGCATTGCCGATCCGAGTGTTGCTGCGTGGGGTTTCATAGCCGGGCGGGGGCGAGGGGCCGATCGCCGGGAGGGAGCCTGTCTGCGTGGCGGTCCCGAATGGCTGCTCTGGGCTTGCATCGGCTGCGGCGAAGCCCTCGATCGGGACCGGGCCGAGCGCCAGGTTGCCGATCGGGGAGGGCGGCTGCGGGTCATCCACAAAGCCGCCGGTGATCGATGGAGGCGTATCCCAGGCCTGGGGCGGCCGAGCCGATGGGGTGAACGCTGGAGGAGCAGGGCCGGCCAGAGCAGACAAGGAAGGGATGCCGCCTTCCGGCCGGGAAATCTGCGGATTGAACAGGCTGTCGAGCGCCAGCGAGTGAGGCGTGACGGATTCGACAGGGGCAGGATCGCGGGCGCCGGGCTGCTTTGACGGACGGGCTTCTGGACTCCGAACAAAGCTTTCATCCAGAGGCGGCGCTGCCCAAGCCTCCAGCGGTAGGCCGGCGTAGGCGTTCTCAGGTGCTCTTACCCGGCCCTCGGCGCTGTAGATCATCCCCGGCCCGAGGTTCTGAACATAGTCGCGAAACGCGGGCGAGGTGCCGGTTTCCCAGTTGCCGCCCGCCATCGGAGCGCCGGGCGTGATGTCGAAGTGCATCAGATCGACGCCGCCCGGATTGAGCTTGCTGCTGCCGAACCAACCGCCCCAGCGGAACTGGTCGGCCAGCTCGGGCGCAATCTCCAACTGTGCCCGGCGCATCTCCTGGGCGAACTGCTCATAGGCCGGGAAGCCGATGGAGCTTTTCAGGTTCGGAATAGCCTCACGCGTGACGGGATCGCGCAGCACAAGGTCGATCGCCTGGTTAGCGCCGTGCCGGGACTGCCGGTTGCCGCGCTGCCCGCTGAAAACCTCCACCTCGTATGGGGTGCGGGTCGCAGCCAACCGGGCAATCTCAACCAGCGTCTCGTTGGCCCCGCGCGCCGCGGCATTGCCGACGACCGTGGCTCGGCCCAAGGGGTGCGCTCGGCTAAGGGCGGGCCGGATATCGGGCCGCGGGTGTGCGCCTCCCATGATGGACCGAGAGCATCAGGAGCCGCATCGGCGAGCAGGCCGCCGATCTGCGGGTTATCCGGGCGTGGCGTCGGGATGCGCGGATCGACATACACCCGGCTTGAAGGGTCTCGATAGAACTGGAGCCCGTCGATGCTGGCGGTCGGCGTCATGACCTGTGCCCAGCTCGGGTTCACACTGGGATCGTGGAAGAACGTCGCCCCACCGGTCTGATCAGGGCTTGTGCCTGTCAGCGCGTCTTCCAGAGCGGATTCGGCGATTGACCGGACAGACGGATCGCTCTGCGCCTGAACGGATGCCGGACCGGGCGAGCTGTAGCCTTCGAACTGGCCCCGCTGGGCAACAACCTGTTCGGGCGTGATCCCTAGCTGACGCGCTCGATTGTTGATGACTTGGGCAACGGCAACCAACCGGTTCCAGTCAGAGCCTGCCTCGGCAATGAGGGTGTCGATCAGCCGTTCACGGGCGGTTTTCTGGGCCATTACCGACCCCCTGCTCCGGGGAGGCTACGATAGCCTTGACCGGCCGATCCCATTTTGAGGATGCCGGGTTCCAGAAAAGGGGCTTTCCATCATGTCCGATGACACCAGCGAAAAACCGCCAGTCGAGGCCATCCCCAGCCGTTCGGGAGAGATTTCTGCGTTGCCAGTGCCAACGCCCCGTTCCTCTACTTCGACGGAGCCCCGAACTACGGCTTCCGTGGGGGCGTGGGAAACGTCACGCTTGAGGTGCTGCGAACGATGAGCGTCGGCGATCAGGTTGTTCAAGACCGAGTCATAGTCGCGCATCTCAGAATGGGTATCGATGCGGCTATGAGCCTTCGGGCGGCCCTGGACGGAATTATCCTGATGGCAACGCCAACGCCGGAGGGCGCCCCGAACTAGGCTGGTGATCATGGGGAATAGCTCCGGGAGTGGCAGCACTCGGTCCTCACCATCCTCGCCGGCCTGGTCTTGAACCTGGAGGGCGAAACCTTCGCCCTGCTGCCCTATGCCGAGGTCTGGCGCCTGGCGATCGAGAGTGCATGGGCCAATCTCTTCGTGTTGTTGGGCACCGTCCGGCTTGCGATCCTGATCGTAAACAATGGCCTGGAGCGCCGGTCGCCGCACCTCCACTTCTGTCTTGCCGGTGTTTCTGCGGTGGTTTGGGCGATTTTTCTGGAGCGATCCTGGTATCGCATTTTCCGACCCTGCTCCTGGCGTTCATCGTTCCGATGCTGATCTTCGATGCGCGAAACGTGTTCCTGGCTGCTCAGGAATCCAAGGTTGAGGACGTCGCGGCCGCGCGGCAATCCGCATTCAAAGCGCGGCGGGTTCGAAAACAATGCCGAGGCAGTTGGTCCCAGCAAAGACCCGCCAACCTGACATCGGTGCGATCTCAGTCTCACCGAAGCGCAGGCCTGGCGAATTGAATTCCTGAAAGAGAGCATCGCTCAGCCCTTCTTCTTCGAGGTGCGCAGGGCGGCCAGGGCCTGGCCGCCCTGCGCCACGGCGGCGCGGCGCTCCGTTGGATAAAGTTTCTGCGCCTCGTCCATGTTGGCGCGGATGATGCCCGCCATCAGCGTCTCGGCCTTAGCATGGCGGTCGAAGGTCAGGCAGTCAACGCGGACCGTGGCCAGCTTTGGCGCATAGAACAGCGTCACGAATTTCGGGCCGACTTCCAGCACCAGATAGCGGCGGAAGCCGCAGCCGATCCGCGCGTCCTCAAGGTAGAGCGACACCATGCGGGCCTCGCCGACCGGCGACGGAGGGGTGATGCCGGCTTTAAGGGTGGCGATGTCGGCGCGGGCGGCAGCTTGCAGCTGGCCGGGTCTGCCAGGCTTTCTGGGCCGGGGAGAGGGCGGCGCCAGCGACCGGGGCGGCCTTCGGGCCGGCGGCGGTGTCGGCGGCAGGGGCGCGGCGGGTTTCCCAGGCTTTCTGCGCCGGGGTGAGTTGGGCTGCTGCGGACATTTGAGGCTCTCCAAACCGCCGGGCACCATCGCCCTAGCGGTTTGATGAGCTTAGGGCCAATGGCCCTACATCGCAACAAAACCGACATGAAATCAGCCCCTTAGGTCATTCTATCGGGCAATCGCGGACCGGTGTGGCTGGCTCGGAATGCGCTGCGGGTATAGGGTTCGTTCATGGCTGAAGCAGATAGATTTCCCGTCCTCGTCACCTCCCTCGTCGGGCTGCTCGGGGCTGTCCTTGGGGCCGGAGCTGGTGGCGTGTTTATCTATCTGGCTACAGACCGAGAGATAGGGGTCGAGATGGTGCAGACTGCCGTGGGCATCCTCTCCGCCGAGCCTGCCGAAAGCATCCGCCTGCCCGAGAATGGGCATTCGATGTCATCGACTACTATTCGAAGGTGAAGCTCACTGACCAGGCGAGATTGGCGCTACTCGAGAACGCGGTGCCGAGCTGGGATTGGCGCACAACGGAAACCTACATTCACGGCCTGAAGGGGTACCCGGCGCCGAGGTGAACGTCGGCGGAACGGTTCGCGGCGCTGTGGGACTTTTGGTGGGACTTTCCGTGCCGCTCGGTTCCGTTCGGTGCCGTTCCGTTCTGCTATTGTGCTTCAAGGGCCGCTCAAACGGGCTGCTCTGGAATGCCGCGAAACCTAGTAAATTCAAGGCCTTCTGGCGGATGGGGTGGGATTCGAACCCACGGTAGGCTTGCGCCCACGCCGGTTTTCAAGACCGGTGCCTTAAACCACTCGGCCACCCATCCTGGGCTCGTCGCAGAGCGCGCAGCCGCCTTAACACATCCAATTGCCCGATTGCCATCGTCCCGATTACGGTCAATCCGACCGGGTTGACATAGACCGGCGTCGGCGCTGGCGGATCGCTTGCCTTGAAATGGCCCGGATTGGGCATCCCTTTCCGGGCAGGTTATCGGCCGAGTTCGAGTTTCAGCGAGGCCGCCGGGTAAAGCCCGCTTCTTTGAAGCGGACGACGGAGAGGGTGGGGGCGTTCGGGTTGCAGGTGGATTACGCGGTTAGCCGACTTGGCCTTCGGGCGAGCGTGTGCCTGACTTTCTGCCTTCTCGTGGCAGGGGCGGGATGCACATCGACGACGAAGTCTCGTGGCGCGCCCGAAGTTGCCGCATTAACAGCCGAGAGCGCGCAAACCGAAGACGCCGCGCCGGCAGTGGCCGCAAACCCCTACCAGGTGGCCGGCAAGTGGTATCAACCGGAGCACGATCCGAACTACGACAGGGAAGGGGTCGCGTCCTGGTATGGCCCTCGGTTCCACGGAAGGCGCACAGCAAACGGCGAGGTCTTCGACAGGACGGGCCTGACCGCGGCCCATCCCACTTTGCCGCTGCCTAGCTATGTGCGGGTAACGAACACCGCGAACGACAGGTCAATCGTTGTTCGCGTCAACGACCGTGGCCCGTTTTCGCGAAGCCGGCTGATTGACGTTTCGGAGCGCACAGCGGACCTGCTGGGGTTCAAAGGCGCCGGGATGGCTCCGGTGCGCGTCCAGTATGTCGGCCGGGCCGAGGCCGGCAGCAACGACGAAGGATTCCTGCTTGCCTCGTTCCGGGGGCCAGACGGAGCCGTTGGCAGCCCCAAGGTCATCTTGGCAGCTGCCTCAGAACCTGTCCGATCTGCCCGCAAGCGAATCCCGCCCAAGCAGCCGATCCAGGTAGCAGCGCTCAAAGGGCCGCCAGCAGACGAGCCGAATCGTCCGATTGCCTTTGCAGTCCAGGAGCGATCGGAAGTGGATGTGGCCGCCAACGAGGCGGTTGGGGCACTCTCGCAGCGGCAGCAAACCGCGGACCGGATCGCCATGACCTTCGATCTGATTTCGGCGCCTCAGGAATAGCTTTCCCAGCCCTCCATTCGCTTGATTCCGATCACGCCGCGATATCATATGTCGGCGGGCGGGCGACAAGCGGGTAAGCCAATGCGGGCAATCAGTGTCGTCGGACTGAAATCCATCCTATCGGTGGTAGCGTTCGTCGTGACAACGACGCTCGTCCATGCACAAGCGTTCGAAACCAAGGCCCCCCGCGCGATCCTTGTCGATTTCGACAGCGGCACAGTTCTTTTCGAGAAGGCGGCCGACGAGCAGGCTCCGCCTGCCTCGCTCGCCAAGCTGATGACGGCGGAATATCTCTTCCACGAGCTGAAGGCGGGCCGGCTTTCGCTTGACGACACGTTCACTGTTTCCGAGCACGCCTGGCGCACCGGTGGCGGCCCCTCCGGCGGCTCTGCGATGTACGCCGAACTGAAGTCGCAGATCGCGATTCGCGATCTCATGCGCGGCTTGATCATCCAGTCCGGCAACGACGCCGCAATCACGATCGCCGAAGGCATTGCCGGATCCGAACCGGCCTTTGCCGATCTGCTCAACCGGCGTGCCGCCGAGCTCGGACTGAAGGGATCGCGTTTCCAGAACGCCAGCGGCCTGTTCGATCCGGACATGGTCGTCACGGCACGTGATCTGGCGACTTTGGCCAGCCACATCATTCGGGAGTACCCGGATTTCTACCGGATCTTCGCCGAGCCGGAGTTCACCTGGAACGAGATTGCCCAGAAGAACCGGAACCCCCTGCTCGACGACGGGATCGGGGTGGATGGGCTGAAGACCGGCTACATCAAGGAGTCCGGGTACGGGCTCGTTGCCTCGGCAACTCGCAATACGCAGCGCCTGGTGCTGGTTGTCATGGGGCTGGGCTCGGAAGGCGACCGTGAGGCCGAAGCCCGGAAGCTGCTCGACTGGGGCTTTCGATCGTTCCAGCAAGTGACCGCGTTTGAGGAGGGAGAAGTCGTGGCGGAGGCCTCCGTTTATGGGGGGGTTGTCGGCCGTGTTCCTTTGAAGGCGCGCGGCCCCGTGCGCGTGCTGGTATCGCGCAGCGCAGGCGACGCGTTGAAGGCGAGGGTGGTCTACCAAGGCCCGGTTCTGGCCCCGGTTCAGGAAGGCGCCCAGGTCGGGGCCTTCAAGGTCTGGGACGGCGACCGGCTGATCCAGGAGACCCCTCTTTTTACCGCCGCGTCCGTGGCGGAGGGGCCGCTGCACGGACGCGCCCTCGACGCTCTGGGCGAGTTGCTTCTCGGGTGGCTGTGACAGGGGCACGTGGCCGCTTCATCACGTTTGAAGGCGGGGAGGGGGTCGGAAAGTCCACTCAGGCGCGGCTGCTGTCGGCTTGGCTCGGCGAGCAGGGCCTTCGCACCGTCCTGACCCGCGAGCCGGGCGGCTCGCCGCGCGCAGAGGCCTTGCGAGAAATGTTGCTTGGCGGATTGGTGGCACCGTTCGGCGCGGAAGCCGAGGCCCTCGTCTTCGCAATCGCGCGTGCCGACCACGTCCGCCAGACGATCCGCCCCGCACTTGCCGAAGGCGCTTGGGTCATCAGCGACCGGTTTGCCGACTCCACTTGGGCTTATCAGGGCGCCGCCGGGGTGGACCGGGCTATTCTTGGGCGCTTGGACGAGATCGCCCTAGGGATGGACCGGCCCGATCTTACGCTTATCCTCGACCAGCCTGTCGAGATCGGATTGCAGCGTATCGCTTCGAGAGGGACACGTGAGGACCGGTTCGAATCCGACCCGGTCGCTGTGCACACGGCGCGCCGCGACGCGTTCCTGCGGATCGCGGCCGCGGAACCGGCTCGCTGCGTCGTCGTCGATGCGACAGGGACGCAGACCGAAGTGGCCCGCGCGGTCAGACAAGCCGTGGCGGAGCGCTTGATGGTCACTCCGGCGTCCCCGATCTGAGATGGCCCGCGCTCCCAAGATCGAAGAAGAGCGTAAGCCTCATGACGCTTTGGACGGCGCTCCGCTACCGCGGCAAACGGCTGCGCTCATCGGCCACGCAACGGCCGAGCACGCTCTCCTGGAAGCGTACCGGTCGGGCAGGATGCACCATGGCTGGATCATTTCGGGCGAACGTGGGATCGGAAAGGCCACCTTGGCCTTCGGGCTGGCCCGCTTCATCTTTGCCCATCCCGATCCGGCAGCGCCGGAGGTGCTGCAAGCGACGGCGCTTTCCGTCCCAATTGACCATCCAGCTGCGCGGCGGGTGAGCGCCGGTGCGCATCCCAACCTGCTGCACGTTCAGCGCGAGTGGAATGACAAGTCAGCTAAATACCGCACGGGTATATCGGTCGAGACGATCCGCCGCATCAACCAGTTCCTCGGCAATACGGCCGGGGAGGAGGGGTGGCGCGTGGTCATTGTCGATCCGGCCGACGATCTGAACCAAAACGCCTCCAATGCGCTGCTGAAGAGACTTGAAGAGCCGCCACGCCAGACCTTGTTCCTGCTCCTGGCGCGCAGCCGGGGAGCTCTGACGCCGACAATCCTGTCACGTTGCCGCGTCCTGCAGCTGGAACCGCTCAGTGCGGCGGAGGCGGGCGCTGCGGTCAGCTCGCTTTCGCCTGGCCCTGCCGAAGAGCGCGACGACGGTCTCGCGGCCGCACTGTCCGGCGGGAGCGTGCGCCGGCTTTACGAGATGCAGCGCAACGACGGGGTCACGCTTTATCGGCTCATGCTGAGGGCGATCGAGGCCGGAGAATCGGAGGCGCAGAACAAGTTGGCCGCGATGGCGGGGGAGGCGGCCGTTACAGAGCAGCTTCTCGAACTGTTTGAGGGCTATGTCGGGCGCCGGGTCCGCGGCGTCCCTGAACCGGCTGCCGGTTCGAGACCGCCGGAGCGTCCGCTTGTCACCTGGGCGGAGCTATGGGAGAAGGCGACGCTTTCCGGGCAGGAGGTTGAAACCTACAATCTTGATCGCAGGCACTTTGTCCTCGATCTCCTCGAATCCGCCGCCAGCCGTCCATCGCCCGGATCCGACTAGAGTCCAAACCGTTCGGGTTTCCCATGGCCGAAAAGCCGAAATTCTTTCTCACAACGGCGATTTCGTATCCGAACGGCGCCCCGCATATCGGCCATGCCTACGAAATCATTGCGACGGACGTGCTTGCTCGCTTCCATCGCCTTGACGGCGCGGACGTGTTCTTCCTGACCGGCACCGACGAGCACGGCATCAAGATGCTGCAGACGGCGCGAGCCCAAGGGCTCGAGCCGCGCGAACTGGCAGACCGGAACACCCCGCCATTCCGGCGGATGGCCGACGCCCTGAACTGCTCGATCGACGACTTCATCCGCACCACCGAGGAGCGGCACCATAGGGCTAGCCAGGAGATCTGGCGCAGGATGGCCGCTGCCGGGGACATCTATAAGGATGCCTATGCGGGCTGGTACTCGGTCCGCGACGAGGCGTACTACGCCGAGGATGAAACGACCGTAGGTCCGGACGGTGTCCGTGTCGGCCCGCAGGGCACTCCGGTTGGATGGGTGGAAGAGGAGAGCTACTTTTTTCGGCTGTCCGAGTTCCAGGACCGCCTGCTTGAACTCTATGCGTCGAACCCGGATTTCGTCGGCCCGCGAGAGCGGCGCAACGAAGTGGTCAGTTTCGTCAAATCCGGGCTGAACGACCTTTCGATCTCACGCACGACCTTCAATTGGGGTATCCCGGTCCCGGACGACCCGAAGCACGTGATGTACGTCTGGGTCGATGCACTGACGAACTACATAACCGCGACGGGGTTTCCCGACGAGACCGCGGCCCGGAGCCGCTTCTGGCCGGCTGACCTCCATGTGATCGGCAAGGACATCGTCCGCTTCCACGCCGTTTACTGGCCGGCCTTCCTGATGTCGGCGGGCCTGCCCCTTCCGAAGCGCGTCTTTGCCCACGGTTTCCTGTTCAACCGCGGGGAGAAGATGTCCAAGTCGGTGGGCAACGTCATCGATCCGTTCGCCATGGCCGACCATTACGGCGTCGACCAGATGCGCTATTTCTTCATGCGGGAGGTGTCCTTCGGGCAGGACGGTTCGTACAGCCACGAAGCGATCGTCAACCGGATCAACGCGGACCTCGCGAACGACCTGGGCAACCTAGCGCAGCGGTCCCTCTCCATGATCGGCAAGCACTGCGATGCGGCTGTCCCTGAACCAGGGCAGTTCGGCGCTGACGACCTTGCTATCCTTGCCGCGACGGACGCTCTTCTCGACCGATGCCGGCAGGATATGGCACAGCAGGCCATTCACCTTGCCCTGGCGGCGATCTGGCAGGTGGTCGCCGACACCAACCGCTATTTTGCAGGGCAAGCGCCCTGGGCGCTGCGCAAGTCCGACCCGGAAAGGATGCGAACGGTGCTGTATGTGACGGCGGAAGTGCTGCGACAGCTCGGGATCCTCGCCCAAACTGTCATGCCCGACTCCGCTGGCCGGCTTCTCGACCTGCTCGGCATCGCACCGGCCGCGCGCACGTTTGGCAGCCTGGGCGAGGGCGGCCGCCTCGCACCGGGAACAGCGCTGCCGCCGCCGGAACCCATATTCCCGCGCTATGTGGAGGCCGAAGGCGCGGCCGCCGAGGTGTCCACCTGAGTCCGGCGCCGCAACTTTCTTGCGGGGCTGCGGTTGTCAGCCAATCGCGGGCGACCAGGCTAGGCGCATGTTCCTTCTCTATATCCAGCGGCTCGGATGTCTGGGCTCGCTCCTGCTGCCGGCAGGCGTGACGATCGTCCTGCTGTTTCTTCTCGGTGTTCTCTGAACCGAATCGCGCTCTGTTGGATTGATGCTGGTCGATAGCCACTGCCACCTGGATTTCCCGGATTTCTCAAACGAACTGGACGCCGTAGTCGCGCGCGCCTCGAACGCCGGCGTTGGCCTGTTGGTGACGATCTGCACCCGCGTGAGACGCTTCGACCAGGTAAGGGCCGTGGCGGACCGGTTCGACCAGGTCTTCTGTTCCGTCGGCACGCACCCCCACAATGCGCGTGAAGAACTGGATATCAGTCCGGCGGAACTGACGCGGCTGTCGGACGACCCGAAGGTGGTCGCGATCGGCGAGGCCGGCCTGGACTACTTTTACGACAACTCGCCGCGCGAGGCGCAGGCGGCGGGACTGCGCAACCACATAGCAGCTGCGCGGGACACCGGCCTGCCGCTGGTGATCCATTCGCGCGACGCCGACAAGGATATGGAGGCGATCCTGCGGGACGAAACGGAGGAGGGGGCCTTCCCTGCCGTCCTGCATTGCTTCTCCTCCGGCGCAGGCTTGGCGCGGGCCGGGCTGGAACTCGGTCACTACGTCTCGTTTTCCGGCATCCTGACTTTCAGGAACTCGCAGACGCTCCGGGACATCGCCCGTGACCTCCCAAGCGATCGGATCCTGATCGAAACCGACGCGCCATATCTCGCGCCGCCGCCGCACCGCGGCAGGCGCAACGAGCCGGCCTTTGTGGCCCAGGTCGCAGAAATCCTGGCGCAAGCGCGCGGCGTCAGCGTGGAGATGATCGCCGAGCAGACCACGGAAAACTTCCACCGGCTGTTCAGCAAGGTGCCGCGGCCTTGATGGCCACATGAATACGCTGCGATTCACGATCCTCGGCTGTGGAGCTTCACCCGGCGTGCCGCGCATCGGCGGCGACTGGGGCTCATGCGATCCGCTGAACCCAAAGAACCGCCGCCGCCGCTGCTCGCTTTTGGCCGAGCGTTGCTCCGATGACGGCGGCAAGACCCAAGTGCTGATCGACACCAGCCCCGATCTCCGGGAGCAGGCGCTGGCGGCCGGCTTGACCTCGCTGGACGGCGTGCTGTTCACCCATCCGCACGCCGACCACACACACGGCATCGACGACCTGCGCGGCTTCGTCCTCAACATGCGGCGGCGCCTCGATGTCCATGCCGACGCATTCACGACGGCCCGGCTTAAGGAGAGCTTCAGCTACTGCTTCACCACACCGCCCGGCAGCGAGTACCCGCCCATCCTGACCGCCTATCTGTTGGAGGCCTATACGCCGGTCAGCATCGCCGGACCTGGCGGCGTGCTGACTGCGGTTCCGATCCGTCAGAAGCACGGCCGCATCAACGCTCTCGCGTTCCGGATCGGCGGGCTCGCATACTCGCCGGACCTCAGCGACCTCAATGCCGAGGCGGAAGCCGCTCTCCAGGGCCTCGATGTGTGGATCGTCAACGCCCTGCGTTACACGCCGCATCCAAGCCACCTGACCGTCGATCAGGCGCTTGCCTGGATCGAGCGGCTGAAGCCCAAGCGGGCAATTCTGACCCACATGCATGTCGACCTGGATTACGAGACGCTGCAGCGCTCGCTGCCGCCAAATGTCGATCCCGGATACGATGGACTGGAAATCGAACTCTCGGTCTGAGCACTAAGTGTGTTGGTTCCATAATATATCTTATGCGATCCAGCTTACTTTTGACGAGCCGCGGTTCGTCGCAGTGCGAACCCACTCCCCTCTAACCGGATGCGCTTCGTTGCGGTATGCGAGATCGCCGGAACCAGGAGCTTAGCGTGACGCCGTCCCGCAACATTGCCGACCTCATCGAGATCATGGCGCGGCTGCGCACGCCTGGGAGCGGCTGTCCTTGGGATTTGGCGCAGAACTTTTTGAGCATTGCCCCGTACACGATCGAGGAAGCCTATGAGGTCGCCGACGCGATTGAGCGCAGCGATCTGGATGACCTGAAGGACGAGCTCGGCGATCTTCTGCTGCAGGTCGTTTTCCACTCCCGCATGGCGGAGGAGATCGGCCGGTTCGAATTCGCCGACGTCGTCGAGGCAATCACGGCCAAGATGATCCGCCGCCATCCGCATATCTTCGCGGACGGCCAGGCAACGGATGCCGCACAGGTCAAGCTCCGCTGGAACGACATCAAGGCCGAGGAGAAAGCTGAGCGCACACGGAGCCGTGGTGCATCGGAGTCGTCGGACGACGCCGGCCTGCTGAGCGATGTTCCGATAACCCTGCCGGCGCTGTCACGAGCCGTGAAGCTGCAGAACCGCGCCGGCGAGGTCGGCTTTGATTGGAACGATCCGCGAGCGGTAATGGCCAAGATCCGCGAGGAAATCGATGAACTGGAAGCCGAGCTGGCCGGTCCGGTCCCAGCTGCGGATCGCGTTGAGGACGAGCTCGGCGACCTGCTATTTGCGATCGCCAACCTCGCGCGCCATCTCGCTGTGGACGCGGAAGCAGCCCTTCGGCGGACCAATGCGAAATTCGTCCGCCGCTTCCGCTACATCGAAACGCGGCTTACGGCCGCCGGCCAGGATATCGGCAAAACCTCGCTCGACGCCATGGAGGCGCTTTGGACCGAGGCGAAGCGCCTGGAATCCCCAGGACGTTAAGCGGCGCGGCTGGAGGCGGCTACGCTGACCTGCTCCCTTTGCGCCCATTCCTGAAAGGGCGCCCACCGCTGGTCCGCCACCCTCACGCGGATTCGAGCGGTGCCTGTCACCGGGTCGTCGGTTCGCTCCAGCACCTCGGTGTTCTGGTACAGCCAAGGCGCCGCCCCCAGCTGATCGGTGGTCATTTCCACCGTGACAACGGGCCGATTGCCCGTCAGCGCCTTCTCGATCGCAGCTAGGAGGTCGGCGACCCCCTCGCCCGTCGTCGCCGACACCATTACTGCCGGAGGCTCGGCGCCGGCCGTCTTGTGCCGCAGAGCCTCGCGCTGAGCGTCGTCGAGTTGATCGATTTTGTTCCAGACCTCGATGATGCGTTCGTCCTGGCCGACATGGATGCCAAGCTCCGTCAGGACGGTGACGACGTCTCCGGCTTGCTGCGCCGTTTCGGGCGATGAGATATCGCGCACGTGCAGGATGACGTTGGCCTCGGTCACCTCCTCCAGCGTGGCGCGGAAAGCCGCTACCAGCGGCGTCGGCAGTTCGGAGATGAAACCGACCGTATCGGAGAGAATCAGGTCTTCACCATGCGGCAGCTGCACACGGCGAAGCGTCGGATCCAGCGTTGCGAACAGCATGTCCTTGGCAAGGATATCCGCGCCGGTGAGCCGGTTGAACAGCGTCGACTTGCCGGCATTCGTATAACCGACCAGCGCCGCAACAGGCGTCTGGACTCTGCGGCGCTCGGCGCGGTGCACGCCGCGCATGTTGCGAACCGTCTCGAGTTCCCCCTCGATCTTGCGGATACGGTTCTGGATCTGGCGACGGTCGGATTCAATCTGCGTCTCGCCCGGACCGCCGAGAAAGCCGAAACCGCCACGCTGCCGCTCAAGGTGCGTCCACGATCGCACCAGCCGGCTCTTCTGGTAGTTTAGGCTCGCCAGCTCGACCTGGAGACGGCCCTCCTTGGTCTGCGCACGGTCACCGAAGATCTCAAGGATCAGGCCGGTTCGATCGAGCACCTTCGCCGACCATGCCTTCTCGAGATTGCGCTGCTGCACGGGGGTCAGCGGGTGGTCGACAATGACCAGCTCCGCCTCGTGCACACGCACCGTAGCGGCAATCTCTTCGACTTTTCCGGTGCCCAGCAAGGTCGCCGGGACGGGTTTTCGAACGCTGAGCACCAAGGCGGCACGAACGTCCAGCCCGATCGCTTCCGCCAAGCTTACAGCTTCGGCAAGCCGCTCTTCGCTGGTCCGGGCCGGCGCGCCACCGCCCTCCTCCTGAGCGTGCCGCCGCTCGGGAAGCAACACCAACGCCCGCGTCGGCGCAACACCAGTGGAACCGGAGTCTTCAGATCCGGCAGGCGCGGGCGCGTCCTTGCCTTCGGGATCCCGATTGCGCGGCTTCAATCAGGCCTCGACGGCATTGTCGACTTCCGGCTCGAACAACTGGACGGGATGCGACGGCATGATGGTGGAGATGGCGTGCTTGTAGACTAGTTGCGAGTGGCCGTCCCGCCGCAGCAGAAGGCAGAAATTGTCGAACCAGGTCACCACGCCCTGGAGCTTCACCCCGTTCACAAGGAAAATCGTGAGCGGGATCTTCGCCTTGCGGACATGGTTGAGGAACGTGTCCTGCAGATTCTGACTCTTTTCAGCCATTGGGGTCGGCCCGGTCTTTATATCTTACCATCTAGCTTGCCCGTTTCCCGTCAGGCTGTCACCCCCTTGCCGCGCGGCCGCCGAACCCTGCCCCGATTACGGCAGCTTCTCCGCCACTTCGTGGAAGGCCGCCCTCAGGCGTTCCGCGATGGGCCCAGGCTTACCGTCGCCCACAGGGCGCCCGTCGATGCTGACGATCGGCATGACCAGAGTCGATGCAGCGGTCATGAAGGCCTCGGAAGCAGCTTGGGCCTCCGCTGCCGTGAATTTCCGTTCCTGCAGGGGTATCCCTTCCCGACCGGCAACCTCGGCCGCGGTAAGCCGCGTCACACCCGGCAGCAAACCAGTTCCATTCGGCCGGGTGACCAGTGTCCCGTCAGACGTAACGATCCAAGCGGTGGTCGAAGCACCTTCCGTGACGAACCCTTCGCGGTCGATGAACCAGGCTTCGCGGGCTCCGGCCGCCTTGGCTTGTTCCTTGGCAAGGACGTTTGGAAGCAGCGATACCGACTTGATGTCCACCCGCTCCCACCGATTCTCGGGCACGGTGATCACTTTCACTCCTTCCCGCGCCATGCGATCACCTTTGGCGCGCGCGACGGGGCGGGCAGTCACGACGAGCGCCGGCCGTGTATCCTCAGGCGGGAAAAAGTGGTCGCGTCGGGCCACGCCACGCGTGACTTGCAGGTACACCATCCCGTCGCGGATGCGATTCTGACGGATCACCTCGCGCAAGACGATCCGCAGGGCCGCCCGTGTCATTGGTATGCGGATTCGGAGTTCCCGCAGCGACCGCTCCAGCCGGTCCAGATGCCGCGTCTCGTCGACGACGTGTCCGTTCCAGATCTCGCATACCTCGTAGACGCCGTCGGCAAATTGGTAACCACGGTCCTCAATGTGGACGCGCGCATCGGAATGCGGGCCGTAACGGCCGTTGACGTAGGCAATTCGCGACATGGATCAGACGCCCAGGCTCTTTAGCTTACGGTGAAGGGCGGAACGCTCCATCCCCACGAATTCCGCGGTCCGCGAGATGTTGCCGCTAAAGCGGTTGATCTGGGCGGTCAGATACTCGCGTTCGAAGACCTCGCGCGCTTCCCGCAGCGGCAAGGACATGATGTGCGCCCCTCCCTGAGAGGGGGTGGACGGCAGGATCTCGCCGATCTCGCGTGGCAGCATATCGGCGGAGATGACGGCCTCGGGATCGGCCCGCGTCAGGATCATCAGGCGCTCGACGTTATTCCGCAGCTGGCGAAGGTTGCCGGGCCAATCATGCGCCTGCAGCACCGCCATTGCGTCATCGCCGATGCGGCGGATCGGCAGCTTCGTGGCGCTGGACACCTGAGCCATGAAGTAGGCGACCAGTTCCGGCACATCCTCGCGGCGCTCAGCCAAGGCCGGCACCCGCAGCGGCACGACGCTGAGCCGATGGAAGAGGTCCTCGCGGAAATGCCCATCGGTGATGGACTGTTCCAGGTCCCGGGCCGTCGACGAAAGGATTCGGACGTCCACTTTCACCTTCGTCGAGCCGCCGACGCGCTCGAACGTCTGATCGACGAGGACGCGCAGGATCTTGTTCTGCGTCTCGCGCGGCATGTCGGCGATCTCGTCGAGGTATATCGTCCCGCCGTGCGCTTCTTCCAACGCACCGACTCGCCGCGCGGCGCCGTTCTTCGGTTCGGTCCCGAACAGCTCGATCTCCATGCGGTCCGGGGTGATGGCCGCCGCGTTGAGGACGACGAATGGACCTTTCGGCCTGTTGGAAAGCGCGTGGATGGTACGCGCCACCTGCTCTTTTCCGGATCCGGATGGGCCGAAGATCATGATTCGGCTGTTGGTGGGGGCGATCCGTTCCACCGTCTGGCGCAGATGGTTCATCACCCCGGAGGAGCCGATCAGGTCCTCCGACTCGCCAGAGCGCTGCCGCAGGTCAGCCACTTCGCGCCGCAGGTTGGAAGCTTCCAACGCCCTGTCCGCCACAAGGACCAACCGGTCTGCCTTGAACGGCTTCTCTATGTAGTCGTAGGCGCCCCGCTTGATGGCCGAGACGGCTGTCTCGACGTTGCCATGGCCGGAGATGATGACCACCGGCAAGTCGGGGTGGTGCCGGTGGATCTCGTCCAGCATCGACAGGCCGTCGAGCCGGCTTCCCTGCAACCAGATGTCCAGGAAAACCAGGTTCGGCCGACGTGCGGCGATTGATCCAAGTGCGCTGTCGCTGTCTCCCGCAGTCCGCGTACTGTAGCCCTCGTCCTCCAGGATTCCGGAGACGATGTCGCGGATGTCGGCTTCGTCATCGACTACGAGGATGTCAGCCGCCATCTGCCGTCTCCAACACTTTCATCGTGGCATCTCCACCGCCGGACTGCGTCTGGGCACCCGCCCGCCTCTGCGGAAAGACCAGCCGCACCATCGCCCCGCTGCCCCCTTGTGCTACCGATCGCGCGTCGAGCAGGGCGATAGATCCGCCGTGCTCTTCCATGATCTTGCGCACGATCGCCAGTCCGAGCCCCGTCCCTTTTTCGCGGGTCGTCATATAGGGCTCAAGGAGACGGTCGCGGTCTTCCGTCGGCAAACCCTTGCCGTTGTCCTCCACTTCGATGACCGCCTCATCTGCCGAACCCTCCACGCGCACCGTGATAATTCCAGGTTCGCTGTCCAGTCGCCCGGCAGCCTCGATGGCCTCGGCGGCGTTCTTCACAACGTTGGTCAGCGCCTGAATGACAAGCCGGTCGTCGATGCTGGCCGTGATCGGACGCTCCGGAAGCTCGAGCGCGAATCGGATGTTGGGGTTTCCCACCTCCTGCAAGAACACCGCCTCGCGGATAACCTCGCGAAGGTCGCGCTCCTCCATGACCGGCTTCGGCATCCTCGCGAACCCGGAGAACTCATCGACCATGCGGCGGATGTCGCCGACCTGCCGCACGATGGTATCCGTGCACTGGTCGAAGACCTTCCTGTCATCCGCGTCGACGCGGGGTCCGAACCGCCTCTTCAGCCGCTCGGCCGACAGCTGGATGGGCGTCAGCGGGTTCTTGATTTCGTGCGCGATCCGGCGCGCCACGTCGGCCCAGGCCGACCGGCGCTGCGCGGCCACCAGATCGGTGATATCGTCAAGCGTCACAACCAATCCTTCGAGCACCCCGCCAGAGCGCTCCTGGGTGACCTGAACGTTGAACGTCCTTTGTTCGCCGTTTCGCGACAGCTGGATTTGCGCATGGGCCGGACCGCGGCTCTTTTGCCTGGCTTCCTCCAATACATCGGCGAAAACCGGGAAGGCCCTCGACAGTGGTTGGCCGGCAAGCTCTATCTCATCGATGCCGAGCGCCGTCGACGCAGAGCGATTGACGAGCGTCACCCTCCCCTGCGCATCGAGCCCGATCACGCCTGCCGATACACCGGACAGAACGGCCTCCGTGAAGCGGCGCCGCTCATCCATTGCGTCACGCGCTGCCAGGAGCTCATCGCGCTGCGATTTCAGCTGTCCCGTCATCCGGTTGAAGGTGATGGCAAGCGAACCGATGTCCCCCGCAGAACCGCGCGTGGGAACCCGCACGTCCAGGTTTCCGGCCGACACCTCGTGCGCCGCGCCGATCAACCGTCGGATAGGCGAAACCAGGCTCCCGGCGAAACCCAAGCCGATCCAGATCGCGGACAGCAGCACGACCAGCGCCACTCCGACAAACAGGATGGCGAACGCCACCTGGACACCGAATCGGTTGGCCTGCAATTCCTGGTACTCGGCCGCATTCTCCTCCGTCAGGCGAAGGTATCGGGTGACCCGGGCATCGATCGGGCGAGCGAGGTAGAGGTAGAGGTCGTCGAAGCCGGCCAGCTTGATGACGCCGCCGACAAGGTTTGTGGTGCCGGGGGCGATCAGCGATGGCTCCCCGCTATCCAGACCAGAGAATATGTTCTCCGGCGGCGGCGGCACCTCAAGGTTGGTCGTCGTCTCGCCTTTTACCACGACCGTCCGGTCCCGCCGGAGCAGCTGGATGGCCGAAAGGCTCCTCAAGCGCGCCTGGTTGGTCAGATACGAAGCGATGACCGGCGCGTTTGCCTCGATGTCGGGTGCAACCCTGTTGAACTCCCCGGCGATTGCGACCAGGTCCAGCGCCAGCACGCGGCTGTGCTCCTGCACATAGGCCTGCGAAACGGCGCGCGAGGTGTCGATGATCGCTTCGGTGCGCTCCGCGAACCAGCGGTCCAGCCCCTTGTCTAGCGTGATGGAGGCGATCACGGCCATGACGATCGCCGGCATCGCCGCGATGAACGAAAACAAGAGCACGATGCGGACGTGGAGTCGGGCAGCTGCCCTGCCCCGCCGGCGCGCGATCCACAGGCCTGCTGCTTCGAATGCAACGATGCCGCCGAGCAGCAGCACCACAAGCCCGTTGATGATGCCGGCAGAGCGCACGACGAGCGGCGTGGGTTCAATCGTTGTCTGGCCAGTAAGCACCAGAAATGAGCCGATCGAGGTCACGACGGCCAGCAGCACGACAACCAGCCCGACAATCCGCGCCACGCGCGGGCGATCGCCAACGGTGGCGACCGAAGGGTCTGGGCTGGGTCCGCTTGCTGCGGCGATACTCATTCTTAGGCTCGGCGTTCCGCCCGCTCGGTGCGGAGTTGCAACAGGCGTGACCAATTTGTCACGATTGCGGCGGACCAGTGAGTTTCTACTGAACCGCCCTGCGAACCACGTTGATATCCAGATCCCTGATCTTCTTGCGCAGTGTGTTGCGATTCAATCCGAGCAGTTCGGCCGCCTTGATCTGGTTACCCCGGGTGGCCCCAAGGACGGCGCTGATCAGGGGTGTCTCGACCTCTTTCAGGACCCGCTGATACAGCCCCGGCGGTGGCAGGCCGGCGCCGTGGCTCGAGAAGTAACGGGAAAGGTGCCGCTCCATCGCGCCTCCGATGTCATCTGCCTCGGCCGTCGTACTCACGTCCCGGTCCGCCGAGGGGCCGATCTCGTTTTCGACGATCTCAGCGGTGATGCGTTCCTGGGGATAAAGGGCCGACAGTCGCCGCACCAGGTTCTCCAGCTCACGCACATTACCGGGCCAGCGATAGCGCTGCATCGCCTGGATGGCGCTCGCCTCGATGGTCTTGGTGGGCAGCCCTTCCCGTTCGGCGGCGGCAAGGAAGTGGCGGGTGAGGTCGGGAAGATCGTCGGTCCGCTCGCGCAGCGGCGGCAACCGGATAGGCACCACGTTCAGCCGGAAGAACAGGTCCTCGCGGAACAGCCCCTGGCGGATCAGCTGGCGGAGATCCTTGTTGGACGCCGCGATGATCCGCACATCGGTGCGGATCGGCATCCGGCCGCCCACCGTCGTATACTCGCCTTGCTGCAGGACGCGCAGCAGCCGCGTCTGCGCTTCCATCGGCATGTCGCCGATCTCGTCGAGGAACAAGGTGCCGCCCTCGGCTTGCTCGAAGCGGCCGGCGGAGCGGGCCTGGGCGCCGGTGAACGCCCCGCGCTCATGGCCGAACAGCTCCGATTCGATCAGGTCGCGCGGGATGGCGGCCATGTTGACCGCCACAAACGGCCCCTTGCGGCGCTTGCCGTAATCGTGGAGCGCCCGCGCCACCAGCTCTTTCCCCGTGCCCGACTCGCCGGCGATCATGACGGTCAGATCCGTCTGCATCAGGCGCGCCAGCACGCGGTAGATGTCCTGCATCGCGGGCGAGCGGCCGACCAGCGGAATGGTGTCCGAAGCGCCCTCGTCCGGCTCGTTGCTTCGCGGGCCCTTCGGTTCCGCCAGCGCGCGCCCGACAACCGCGATCAGCTCCTTCAGGTCGAAAGGCTTGGGCAGATAGTCGTAGGCCCCCTTCTCCGTCGCCCGGATCGCCGTCATGAACGTGTTCTGGGCGCTCATCACCACGACGGGCAATTCCGGCCGCGTCCGCTTTATCCTGGGCAGGAGATCGAACGCATCCCCGTCGGGCATGATCACATCGGTGACGACCACATCGCCCTGCCCTTCGGCCACCCAGCGCCACAGCGTCGCGGCATTCGAGGTGAGCCGCACCGTATGGCCGGCGCGCGACAAGGCCTGGTTCAGGACGGTGCGGATCGCCGCGTCGTCGTCAGCAACAAGTATGGTTCCCGCGCTCATGCCTCTTCCTCGTTTTCCCGGTATGCCCCGCGGTCGGTGTGCGCCGGCAGGAGCACCCGAAAGCCGGTGCGGCCTGGCTGCGAATCGCACTCGATCACGCCGCCATGGTTGCCGATGATCTTGGCCACCAGGGCGAGGCCCAGGCCGGTGCCGTTGGTCTTCGAGGTGATGAACGGATCGAAGATGTAGGGCAGCAGGTCCTCGGGCACGCCGGGGCCGTTGTCGATGATCGTGAACTCCAGCGGCAGGCTCACTTTGCTCCGGCTGCCGGGGGCGGAGATGCGAATCCCGGGGCGGAACGCCGTCCGAAACAGGATTTCTCCGTCCCTTTGCTTGCCGATAGCTTCGGCCGCGTTCTTCACGAGATTCAGGAAGACCTGGATCAACTGGTCCCGATTGCCGTGCACTGGCGGCAATGACGGATCGTACTCCTCGATGATCCGCACCGATTGGGCGAAGCCGCTGCGCGCTATGCCCTTCACGCGCTCCAGAACGGCATGGATGTTGACCGGCTCGCGTTCGGTCGGCCGCTCGTCGCCGAAGATCTCCATGCGATCGACCAGCCTGACGATTCGGTCAGCCTCGTCGCAGATGAGGCGGGTCAGCGCCCGGTCGTTCTCGTTCGCCTCGGCTTCAAGCAGCTGCGCAGCGCCGCGGATGCCCGACAGCGGGTTCTTGATCTCGTGCGCCAGCATGGATGCCAGCCCGGTCACCGTGCGCGCCGCGCCACGATGCGTGAGTTGCCGGTCGATCTTCTCGGTAACCGATCGGGGCAGCAGCATCACCGAAACATGGCCCGGCCGCTCGGAAAGCGGCGAAGCATAGATGTCCACCACGCGCTCGGCACCAAGCCGCGGCGAGCTCACATCGACGCGGTATTCCGTGACCGTCGCGCCCCTCTCGCGCACCTGTTCAATCAGGCTGAACAGGGGGCTGCCGAAAGGAACGAAGTGATCCAGTTCGCGGCGCGCCAGCATGGAGGCGCTGCTCTGGAAGAAGCTCTCCGCGGCCTGGTTCGCGCCGGAAATGCGGCCGTCCGGCCCAACGAGCAAGACGGGGTGCGGCAGCGCGTTCAGCACGGCCGTGGCGGCACCGTCGAAACCGTGAGGCACGGCGACATTCATGCTGCGATCGCCACCGGCGCATCTGCCAGCGCCGCCGCCATCGCGCCGGCGACCTGCGCAGGGGCAGTTCCCGTCATCACTGCGGCCCGCAGAGCAGACGGGCTTTCCGCAGCAAAGCGGTCGAGGTACCAGCCGAGGTGCTTGCGGGCGATCCGCAGCCCTTGCCCTACGCCATAGTGGCTGAGCATCATGTCGTATTGCTCCAGCACCAAGGCAATCAGCTCTGCCCCCACCGGCGCCGGGGCCGGCAGTTCCCCGGCCAGCAACGCGCCGGTCTGGCCGACCACCCACGGCTGCCCGTATGCACCACGTCCGATCATCACACCGTCGGCTCCTGAAGCCAGCAGCATGGCTGGTGCATCCTCCGGGCGCAGGAGGTCGCCGTTGGCGACAACCGGTATGGCCACCGCCTCCTTCACGCGGTGGATAGCGTGCCAATCTGCTGCTCCTTTGTAGAATTGGCACCGCGTGCGGCCGTGCACGGTGATAAGCTGGACGCCGGCGGCTTCAGCGCGGCTGGCAATCTCCGGAGCATTCAGGCTGCGCTCGTCCCAGCCGAGCCGCATTTTCAGCGTCACAGGAACTCTTGCAGCGCCGACGGTCGCATCGATGAGCCGCAGCGCCAGGTCGATCTCGCGCATCAGCGCCGAGCCGGCATAGCCGTTCGTGACCCGTTTTGCAGGGCAGCCCATGTTGATGTCGATGACGTGCGCCCCCGCCGCTTCGGCGACGTGCACCCCGGCAACCATGGCGGCGGGATCGCGTCCGGCGAGTTGAACGACATGAAGATCGAGGTCCTCGCCTTCCGCGCGCAGACGCGCCTCCTCCGACCCCAGGGCGACGTGCTCGCAGGCAACCATCTCCGATACGACGACACCCGCTCCGAACCGCCTGGCGATGCGGCGGAAGGGCAGATCGGTCACCCCTGACATGGGGGCCAGAAAAGCGCGGTTAGCGAGTGCTACCGCTCCGATGCGGAGCGGCGAGAAAAACTCAGGGCTGCCCAAAAATCAAGCACCTTAGGAATTGCCTACAGGATAACCATTTCTCCCGCATTCGCAAGGCGCGACGGCTTGCATGCGTTGTGCTAGGTCGTCCGGATGGTTTCCCCTGAAGGAGCTTCGGACATCCGCATCGCTGCATTGGTAGTCGCGGCCGGCTCCGGAACGCGTGCCGGGCGCGGCATTCCGAAGCAGTATGCGCCGGTAGCAGGCAAGCCCATGCTGCGGCGCACCCTGGAGGCGCTAGTCGGGCATCGAAGCATCCATGCCGTTCAAGTCGTGATCAGCGAAGCGGACCGGAGTTCCTATTACGAGTCTGTCCAGGGCCTGGGGAAATTGTTGCCGCCCGCACATGGCGGCCCGTCTCGCCAACGCTCAGTCCTGAACGGGCTAACCGCCTTAGCCGCTCACGGACCATCCGTTGTTCTGATCCACGATGCCGCCCGACCTTTCGTCTCTGCGGATCTGGTCGATCGCGTGGTCGAAGCATGCCAGGGCGGCGCCGGAGCAGTTCCGGTCATGCCGGTGACGGAAACCGTAAAGCGGGTACAGGGCGGCCTGATTTCAGCGACAGTGCCACGCGAAGACTTGTTCCTGGCGCAAACGCCGCAGGGTTTTCCTTTCCTCGTCATCAGCGCTGCTCATCGGAAGGCCGCAGAGTCAGGGGCCGAAGATATGACCGACGACGCGGCCGTCGCAGCGCTGGCCGGCATTCCTGTGCGGAGCGTGGCCGGCGATCCGGCCAACGTAAAACTGACCCATCCGGCGGACTTCGCTGCGGCCGAGCAAAGACTGGCGGCGCGCTCCCTGGAGACCCGCACAGCGCAGGGCTTCGATGTCCACGCGTTCGGTCCCGGCAGCTCGGTCTGGCTTTGCGGTATCGAGGTGCCGCATCACCAGGGTCTGGTCGGGCATTCCGATGCAGACGTCGGACTGCACGCCCTCACCGACGCTCTGCTCGGCACCTTGGCCGATGGCGACATCGGCCAGCATTTCCCTCCGTCCGATCCGCAATGGCGCGGCGCCTCGTCGGATCGCTTTCTGCAAGACGCGGTCGAGCGGGTGCGCCGTGCTGAAGGCCGCATCGTCATTCTCGATGTCACTCTGATTTGCGAGCACCCTAAGATCGGGCCACATCGCGATCGCATGCGCGAGGCAATCGGCAGGATCGCGCAAATTCCTGTCGGGCGCGTTAGCGTCAAGGCGACCACGAGCGAGCGCCTCGGCTTCACTGGCCGCGGCGAAGGCATAGCCGCGCTCGCGGTCGCGACGATCGAACTGCCTGCCCAGCCGTGATCGACCCGCTTCAGCCGCTGGTGGACGAAGCAGCCGACCTGCTCTCAGCGTTGCGGGCGCGCGGACTGAGCCTCGCCACGGCCGAATCCTGCACCGGCGGGCTGATCGCCGCGGTGCTGACGGAGGTTCCGGGATTCTCCGATGTCTTCGAACGAGGCTTCGTGACTTATTCCAACGCTGCAAAAACCGAGGAACTCGGGGTTCCGGCAGCTCTGATCGAACTGCATGGAGCGGTCAGCCAGGACGTAGCCGCGGCAATGGCGGCAGGCACACTCGACCATTCGCGTGCCGCCATGTCTGTCGCCGTCACAGGCGTGGCCGGACCGGGCGGAGGCAGCCCGGCCAAGCCCGTCGGGCTTGTGCACCTTGCGGCAGCCCGGCGCGAAGGAGGGCTGCTGCACAAGGAACTCCGGCTCGGACAGGCAAGTCGCCGCGCGATCCGGATCGCCAGCGTCGGCGAGGCACTAAGCCTGGTTCGGGCGCTGCTCTGAGCCAGACGCTGCCGGACGGCGCCCGTAGATCCGGTCGGCACGCGCCGCGAATGCATCAGCGAAGGTACTGAAAACGCGATCGAACAGGGCGCCCATCACCAAAGCCAGGGTTCGGCTGCGGAACTCGTATGCGATGCTGAACCTGATCTCGCTGCCACCTTCAGCATGCGGCCGGAACTCCCACAGGTTCTCAAGCGACCGGAACGGCCCATCGAGGTAATCAGCGCGAATCTGCATCGCCGGCCGGTCGAGGACGACTTCGCTGACGAACCGCTCGCGCAATAGCTTGTAGCCGACCGCCATCTCGGCCACGAGCACGTCCCGATCGCCATCGTTCCTGCGCGCACGAACGACCAGCGATTCGCAGAACGGCACGAATTCGGGATACCGCTCCACATCTGCGACCAGGGCGAACATGTCCTGCGCGGAATGGCGAACCCGCCGCGTCGTCCGGAACTGCGGCATGACCCTCCGTCAGGCCCGTGCGGTTCTTGCTGCCTGAAGCCGGGCGAAATCCTCGCCGGCGTGATGCGACGAGCGAGTCAGCGGACTTGCCGAGACGAGCAGAAACCCCTTTGCATAGGCGATCGTCTCAAAGGATCGGAACGCGTCGGGCGTGATGAAGTCGATCACGGCGTGGTGCTTGCGCGTCGGCTGGAGATACTGGCCAATGGTCAGAAAATCGACGTCCGCGGTGCGCAGGTCGTCCATGAGCTGGAGAACCTCGTTCCGCTCTTCTCCCAAACCCACCATGATCCCTGACTTGGTGAACATGGTCGGATCCAGCTCCTTGACGCGCTGAAGCAGCCGGATCGAATGGAAGTAGCGGGCTCCCGGCCTCACCGTGAGATAGAGGGACGGCACCGTTTCCAGGTTGTGGTTGAAGACATCGGGACGCGCCTCGACAACTGTTTCCAGCGCTCCCGCCTTGCGCAGGAAGTCGGGCGTAAGAACCTCGATCGTAGTCCCCGGCGAACCGGTCCGGATAGCCCGGATGACGGCAGCGAAATGCGCTGCCCCGCCGTCCGGCAGGTCGTCGCGGTCAACCGAGGTGACCACGACATGTTCGAGGCCCATCTTGGCGACGGCACTGGCGATGTTCTCCGGCTCGTTCGGGTCTACCGGTCCCGGCAACCCGGTGCGGACGTTGCAGAAGGCGCAGGCCCGCGTGCAGGTGTCGCCGAGGATCATGAAGGAGGCGTGCTTCTTGGACCAGCATTCGCCCATGTTCGGGCAACCGGCTTCCTCGCACACCGTGACCAGCTTGTTTTCGCGGACGATGTCGCGGGTTTCGGCCCAGACTGGCGAGCCCGGCGCACGAACCCGGATCCAGTCAGGCTTGCGGAGCACCGGCCGATCGGGCCGGTGCTCCTTCTCCGGATGACGCGGCCGGGCATGCCGCCCGCCCGGCGCGTCAAGCGTGTTGATCAGGGTGACCATAAACTAGGGTCGATCTCCCCTAAATGTTCCCAGCCGATGAGGCCGAGATCAGCGGACGGTTCGCCCGCGGAACATCCGGAAGATGGCGATAAGAACGCATGCGCCGATAACCGCGACGATCAACTGGCCGATCCATCCGTTCAGGGTGTCGCCCATGATCGCCACCAGGATCGCATTTGCGACAAGCGCGCCGACGATCCCGAGGATGATGTTCATGATCAGGCCCATGTCCGAGCGCATGATCTTTTCAGCGATCCAGCCAGCGAGACCACCGATGATGATCGCACCAATCCAACCTACACCTTCCATGTGCCGTCTCCTTCCGTCGGTGGCCCAAAACCGGCGCCCCCGGTGATTTATACGTGAATGACCCTTCCGAAAGCGTCAAGAACGCTCTCGTGCATCGTTTCCGACAGGGTCGGATGCGGAAACACCGAGTGGATCAAATCCTCTTCGGTGGTCTCCAGGTTCATAGCAACGACGAAGCCTTGGATAAGTTCAGTCACCTCCGCTCCAACCATATGAGCGCCAAGCAGCTGACCTGACTGCGAATCAAATATCGTCTTGACCAGACCCTCCGGTTCACCGAGCGCAATGGCCTTTCCATTGCCGATGAACGGAAAGCGGCCGACCCTGATCTGGCGACCGGCCTCCTTGGCTTTTGCCTCCGTCAAGCCGACCGACGCGATCTGCGGGTGACAGTAGGTGCAGCCCGGGATTTTCTGCTTGTCCATGGCATGCGGATGGAGCCCTTTGATGGCCTCGACGCATAGCACGCCCTCGTGCTCCGCCTTGTGAGCGAGCATCGGCGGCCCGGCGATGTCGCCTATGGCATACACGCCCTCCACATTGGTCCGGCCAAATGGATCGGCGACGATGATGCCGCGGTCCGTCTTCACACCGAGTTCCTCGATCCCGAGGCCATCGCTGTTGCCGACCACCCCGACGGCGGAGATCACGCGGTCGAATTTCTGGGTTTCCGACTTGCCGCCCTTCAGCTCGATGGTAGCGGTGACATCATCCGCGCCCTTATCGAGCTTGGTCACCTTCGCTTCCGTGTGGATCTTCATCCCCTGCTTTTCAAAGCGCTTGCGCGCATGCGCGGCGATCTCGGCGTCCTCGACCGGCAGAATCTGCGGCATCAGCTCAACGACCGTGACCTCCGCACCCATGGTGCGGAAGAAATACGCGAACTCGATCCCGATCGCGCCGGAGCCGACCACCAGCAGCGACTTCGGCACTTGGGCTGGGACCATCGCCTCGAAGTAGGTCCACACCAGTTTTCCGTCCGGCTCCAGGCCGGGCAGCACGCGCGGACGGGTCCCCGTTGCGATGATGATGTGCTTGGCCGAATAGTCGCCCGGTCCAAGCGCGCCCTTCGGCGGGTTGTCGGCCGGTGCCACCGTCAGCGCGCCTTTGCCCTTCAGCGTGGCGGAGCCCCAGATGACATCCACCTTGTTCTTCTTCAGCAGGAAACCGACGCCCTGGCTGAGCTGGCCGGACACGCCGCGCGACCGTTTCACCACCGCCGCGATGTCGAAGGAGACGTCCTTGGCGGATAGCCCGAAGTCCTTGGCGTGCAGCATGTTGTGGTAGACGTCGGCGGAGCGCAGCAGCGCCTTGGTCGGGATGCAGCCCCAGTTCAGGCAGATGCCGCCCAGATGCGCCCGCTCCACCACCGCGGTTTTGAAGCCGAGCTGGGCGGCGCGGATGGCGGTGACGTAACCGCCGGGTCCGGCGCCGATGACGATCACATCATAGTTCTGGGCCATGTCGCTCCGGACCGCTCTTAAGCCGCCATGTTTAGATAGCCGACGAACCCAGCCCGCGCCACCGTGCCCGCCGCATAGCTTTCATGCGGCGGAGACAAGATCACGAGAACGCCTGGAGCCCAGTCTGCGCCCGGCCGAGGATAAGCGCGTGCACGTCGTGCGTCCCCTCATATGTGTTGACGGTCTCCAAGTTCTGCGCGTGCCGCATCACGTGGTATTCTTCCTGGATGCCGTTTCCGCCGTGAATGTCCCGCGCGGCCCGGGCGATATCCAGCGCCTTCCCGGCATTGTTGCGCTTCACCAGCGAGATCATCTCCGGCGTGACCTTGCCCTCGTCGAACAGCCGGCCGACGCGCAATGAGGCCTGCAGCCCGAGGGCGATTTCCGTCTGCATGTCGGCCAGCTTTTTCTGTACCAGCTGGGTGCCGGCGAGCGGCCGGCCGAACTGTTTCCGGTCAAGGCCATATTGGCGGGCGCGGAACCAGCAATCCTCGGCGGCGCCCATCGCACCCCAGGAAATGCCATAGCGGGCGCGGTTGAGGCAGCCGAAGGGTCCCTTAAGGCCAGAAACATTGGGCAGCAGCGCCTCTTCCCCGACCTCGACGCCGTCCATGACGATCTCGCCGGTGACGGAGGCTCGCAATGAGAGCTTGCCGCCGATTTTCGGGGCGGACAGCCCTGGCGTGCCTTTTTCCAATACAAAGCCACGGATCGCATTGTCATGGGCGGCCGACTTGGCCCAGACCACGAAAACGTCGGCGATGGGCGAATTGGAAATCCAAGTTTTCGAGCCGGTCAGCCGGTAGCCGCGAGCCGTCTTTTCCGCACGGGTTGCCATTCCGGCCGGGTCCGAGCCGGCACCGGGTTCGGTAAGCCCGAAGCAGCCAATCCACTCGCCGCTCGCCAGCTTCGGCAGGTATCTGCGGCGCTGGGTTTCGTCGCCGTAGGCGTAGATCGGGTACATGACGAGCGACGACTGCACGCTCATCATCGAGCGGTAGCCGGAATCCACTCGCTCAACTTCGCGGGCAACAAGCCCGTACGAAACGTAGGAGGCGCCGGCGCAGCCGTATTCCTCCGGAAGGGTGACGCCGAGCAGGCCGAGTCCGCCCATCTCGCGAAACATCGCGGGGTCGGTCTTCTCCTCCCGATACGCCTCGATCACGCGCGGTTGCAGCTTCTCCTGCGCGAAATCACGGGCGGTGTCGCGGATCAGCCGCTCCTCGTCGGACAGCTGGTCATCGAGCCGGAACGGATCGTCCCATGCGAAAGTAGGCGCGGTTTCCTTCGCGGGGTTCCTGTCGAGCTGCGGATTGGCCATGGTGTCACCTCGTGGGTGCAACGCATGTACGGGCCGATCCGCTCCGCCGCAAGCGCGGCTAGTTGAACCAGAGCGCGTATTGGATCAGCCGTCCTTGGAACGCTGAGAAGGCCTCGGCGTCGCCGCGGTTCAGCACCGGACCTTCGGAGAGGAACGGCAGGGCGCCCTGCCCCGTCAGCCACATCACAAGGTCGAAATCGCGCGGCTCGTCGAACACGCGCTTGAGATCGATGCCTTTGTCGAACCGCCAGTGCGGCAGCATCACCTGTCCGTTAAGCAGCGCCTCGCTCATGTCAAGGAAGACAAGCCAGGCGCGGACATGGTCCTTGCTGACTTCCAGGCCGGGAAACGGCGTCGTCTGGCGAGGCGACGGGAGCCATTCGCGGTCGTCATCGGTCTCGGCGAGGATGCGGTCCCAGTTGTCGCGACTGAGTCCGGCGATGCTCAAGAGCCGGGCCCGCAGCCCCCGCATCCGCTCTGGCTCGGCGACGGGGAAGCGGACCAGGTGGATAAAGGCGATAGCGTCCGCCGCCATCGGGTCGTCCGGTGTGAACATGCTGCCGGCGGCTGCGCTACCCTGCAGCTGCATGGGGAGGCCGGCGCGCGGGAACAGCACGTGGAACGTGCCGTCGAAAAGCGCGGAAAAATCATGTGCCAACAGGAAATCGCCGAAGCCGGCGAGGATATTGGAATAGCCGCGCAGCCAGACGGCATCGGCGTTGTCGAAGGCGAACACCAGGGAGGGCGGCGGGGCTGCTGCGGCGCCTTCCTCCATTGGCATGCCCTCGAGCCCCAGGCCGGTCGGGTCGGCCGCGGCGAGCAGCACCGGTAGCCTTTCCGCGTCGCTGGCCTTGCCATCACTATCGAGGTCAAGCCGAACCTTGGCGAGATCGAGCACGATCTTCGTTTCGCCCTGCCCGCCCGCACCGGCGGGACCAACCTTGGCGAGCGTCGCATCCACATCCGCCATGCGGTCGACGAAGGTCTGCAGTATCGCCCTCAGTGCAGGGTAACTCAGCGGCTCCGGCGACGGGTTTTCGGGGACCGGCATGCGGAACAGCGGTGCACCGAACGCGGCCGGCGCTTGCAGGCCGTGGCGGTAGAACCCTTGGCCGAGCTCCTCGACGGCACCCAGGAATTTTGCGCCGCCGAGCGCAAATTGGACTTCCGGGTCGTTCTCGGCGGTGGAAAGCGCCTTTAGGGCCTGCTCGGCCCCGGCGATGTCTCCGGCCTCAAGGTGTTGTGTCAGCAAGTCAACCGCCGGGCCGGCCTGGGCAGGTGCCGCGCTAAGCGCCCCTGCAAGCACAAAGCCCGAAAGCATCGCCCGGATGGCGCACATCTTCGGCTCCCCTTACCCCCAGGGGAGATTTTCACAGGGGTTGCGGGAAGTCCATCGGAACGTGGGCGGCTAAGCAAAACCGTGCCGCGGAGGCTTGGAGCGGCTTGCCGAGGTGGCCCTCGGTCAGGCCGCCTCCGTTACCCGGTCCAGCGCCACTTTCAGCCTCGCCTCGTCGGCCGCGTAGGCGTTGCGCTTTTCGCGTTCCGCCTCGACGACCTCTTCCGGCGCACGCGCCACAAAATTCTGGTTGGCGAGCTTCTTGTCGATGCGGGTGATCTCTCCGTCGACGCGCGCAATCTCCTTCTGCAGACGGGCCCGCTCGGCGGCGAAGTCGATGATGCCGACCAGCGGCAAGGCCAGGGTGGCCCCTCCGGCTACCACCTGGGCGGAGCCGCGCGGCGCTTTCTCCGCGCTCTCCAGGCCATCGACTCGCGCGAGCCGTGCCAGCGCCGCATGATTGCGCTGCAGGCGCTCGAACTCGTCCGGCGCGCCCCCGATCAGCGCCAGCGGAGTGCGCGCACCCGCTGGGATGTTCATCTCGTTGCGCACCGAGCGGATCGCGGTGACAAGCTCCACCAGCCAGTTGATCTCGCTGGCCGCCGCGTCATCTGAAAGCTCCGGCCTTGGCCACTCGGCGAGCGCCAGCACCCGCCCCTCTTGCGTCCCCAGCTCGGCCCACAGCGCCTCCGTGATGTAGGGCATGAATGGGTGCAGGAGCTTGAGGATGGTGCCGAGCACGTACGCGGCGGTAGCCTGCGTCTCGGCCTTGACCGCTTCGTCGCCCTCCGTAAGGAGCGGCTTGATCAGCTCGACATACCAGTCGCAGAAATTGGCCCAGGCAAAGTGGTAGACCGTATCGGCGGCGTCATTGAACCGGTACGCCTCCAGCGCCTCGGTGACGCCCTGCGCTGTTCGCGCCGCTTCGGTCAGGATCCAGCGGTTGACCGGCTCGCGCACCGCCTTGGGATCAAAATCCTCGACGGGGCGGCATTCGTTCATTTCGCAGAAGCGGGCCGCATTCCAGATCTTGGTCCCGAAATTACGGCTGCCCTCGATGCGCTGCCGCGAAGGTTTCACGTCGCGTCCTGGCGTGGCGAGCGAAGCCATGGTGAAGCGCAGCGCGTCGGCCCCGAACTCGTCAATCAACTCAAGTGGATTGACCACGTTGCCCTTCGATTTCGACATCTTGGCGCCGTGCTCGTCGCGCACGATCCCGTGGATGTAGATCTTGCCGAATGGCTCCTCGCCCATGAAGTGGATGCCCATCATCATCATTCGGGCAACCCAGAAGAAGATGATGTCGAAGGCTGTGACCAGGACCGTGGTGGGGTAGTAGCGCTTCAGTTCGGGCGTCTCTTCCGGCCAGCCGAGCGTGGAGAATGGCCAGAGGGCCGAGGAGAACCATGTATCGAGTACGTCCTCGTCGCGGCGCAGCTCGACGGTTTTCCCGTAGTGCCGCTCGGCGGCGGCGGACGCTTCGTCTGCCGTCTCCTCGACGAATATTTCGCCGTCCGGCCCGTACCAGGCCGGGATGCGGTGGCCCCACCAGAGCTGGCGCGAGATGCACCAGGGCTGGATGTTCTCCATCCAGTCGAAGTAGGTCTTCTCCCAGTTCTTTGGGACGAAGACGGTGCGACCCTCGCGCACGCTCCTGATCGCCGGCTCGGCCAGTCGCTTGGCGTTCACGTACCATTGGTCGGTGAGGAACGGCTCGATCGGGACGCCGCTGCGATCGCCGTGCGGCACCGAATGGACGTGCTCGACAGTCTGCTCCAGCAGGTCGCGCTCGGCCATCATGTCCACCACGCTGGCGCGGGCGGTGAAACGGTCGAGGCCGTCGAGTTCCTCAATCGTTGCAGAAAGCCGGGCGGAGGGCGGCACGCCGCGCAGGAAATCGGCATTGCCGCGCAGCCGGACGTTGGCTTCCGCGTCAAAGATGTTGACCAGCGGCAGGTTGTGCCGGCGGCCGACCTCGAAATCGTTGAAGTCGTGCGCCGGCGTGATCTTTACGGCGCCGGAACCGGCCTGCGGATCGGCGTATTCGTCCGCGACGATCGGGATGCGCCGGCCGACTAGAGGCAGGATGACGTTCTTGCCGACCAGGTCGCGGTAGCGCTCGTCGTCGGGATGCACTGCGACCGCGGTGTCGCCCAGCATGGTTTCCGGCCGGGTGGTCGCGACGGTGATAGAGCGGTCGGTGCCCTCGACCGGGTAGCGGAAGTGCCAAAGGAAACCGTTCAGTTCGACTTGCTGAACCTCCAGGTCGGAGATGGCGGTGAGGAAGCGCGGGTCCCAGTTCACCAGCCGCTTGTCCCGGTAGATCAGCCCTTCCTTATACAGCCGCACGAAAACCTTTAGGACTGCGCGTGACAAGCCTTCGTCCATTGTAAAGCGCTCGCGCGACCAGTCACAGGAAGCGCCCAGCCGCTGCAGCTGGTTCACGATCATGCCGCCGGACTCGCGCTTCCAATCCCAGACCTTCTGGACGAAGGCATCGCGCCCGATATCGCGCCGGCCCGGTTCCTGCCGCTCCATCATGCGGCGCTCGACGACCATTTGCGTGGCAATGCCCGCATGGTCGGTCCCCGGCTGCCAGAGCACGTCCTTGCCGCGCATGCGCTCGAAGCGGACGAGCACATCCTGCAGCGTGTTGTTGAGCGCGTGCCCCATATGGAGCGAGCCGGTGACGTTTGGCGGCGGGATGACAATGCAGAAGGGGTCGGCCCCCGGCTGCGCCCCTGCTCCGGCGCGAAAGGCTTCGGCTTGCGCCCAACGGGCACGAATCAACGGTTCGGCGCTCTGGGCGTCGTAGAACTTTTCAATCATGGGGTCTCAGCGCAATCGCGGCGTCGTTAAAGAGGCCGAGCTACCCATGTGTCAATTGTCGGCCCGAACGGCAAGCGCGCCGCCAGGGTGGCGACGCGCCGCAGCCTGCCAGTGGGGTGTCAGCGGCGGCCGCGCGACACCCGCTCGATCTCCTCGCGGACCAGTCGCTCTACCAGCGAGGGAAGGTTGTCGTCGAGCCAGCTTTTGAGCATCGGCCGCATCATTTCGGCTACAAGATCTTCCAGCGTGCGCGCGTTCTGGGCCAGGATCGTATGGGCCAAGGCGCTGAAGGCGCCATGCACGACTGCGCCGTTGTTTGGTGACATCAGGGAACGATCCTCGGAGGGCTTTGCGGGGCGGTCGGATACGGCGGGGGGACGCGGTGCGGGCGCAGCGGCCTGCGCAGCGCGCTGAGGCTCGGACGGATTGGCGCGCGCAGCTTGGGGATCGCTGGCCTGCACAGGCTCTTCCACTTGCTCCGCCGGCTCCGCTTCCGGCGCCGGGGTGGGCGCGACGGCTACGGGGCCGGAGCTGCGCTGCGGATCCTGCCTTGCATTGCCGCCCTGAGGCGCAGAATCGCCGCGACGTCCGTTGGCCTGCGCCTCGATTTCCGCCCGCTGGGGCGTGGGCTGCGCATCACCGTCTTCCGAAATGATCTGCCGGATCGATGCGAGGATCTCCTCCATCGACGGCTCGTGGGCCGGGCTCGGGTTCGCCATCAAAATCTCCGCCGCTGGACCGATTCATCCTCGAATCAGCACACGTTAAACGATCACACTTTGGTTAGGAAAACGCTAAGGTTAACGAAATCACAGGTTTGACAGTCTAGCGGCCGTCCGGGGTGCGCAAACCGCCCCACTTATCCTTGACCGCCGTGTAATGCTCGACAGGATCGTAGGCTTCCGCCGGCAACCGAAGCTGCTCTGCATTCAACCGCCCGATTGCAGACAGCAGCGAGAACGACGCGACGACCTGGTCGCGTTGCGCCACGGCCAGCGTTTCACGCGCGTTGAGCAGCTCCTGCTGGGCATTGAGAACGTCGAGCGTGGTGCGCTGCCCCACACGCTGTTCTTCCTGGGCGCCGCCGAGGGCAATCTCAGCCGCTTCCACCCCCTGGTTGGCGGCCGAGATGGCTCCGCGGGCTGCCTCGACCTGCGCCCAAGCCGAAACCACGGCGGCGCGCACCTGGTCGCGTGCAAGGTCGATCTCGATCTTGCGAAGTCCATAGTTCTCCTTCGCCTGGCGCGTGCGCGCCGCGACCGCGCCGCCCTGGTAGAGCGGGATGGTGACGCGGCCGGTGACGGAGGCAGCGTTCACGTCCGCCGCGCGATCCAGGCTCTCTTGCCGCTGCAGCGACCCGCCGATCGTCACTGTCGGCAACAACTCGCCCTCAATCTGGCGAATCACGAACGCCTGAGCGTCGGCCTGGTGGATGGACGCCAGAACGACCGGGTGGCCGTTCAACCCAACCTGAATGGCGGCATTCATCTGGTCGGGGATGAACCGTGCGAACGGAAAACCATCGGTGAGCCGGCCCGGATCCCTGCCGATCACCTGCCTGAACACGGCGCGGCTGGTGGCCAGATTGGCGCCGGCGAGGATAGACCCCGCGCGCGCAGTGGCCAGGCGGGCGCGGGTCTGCGCAACGTCCGTCCGGGTATTCTCACCGACATCAAAGCGTTCCTCGGCCGCCCGCACCTGTTCCTCCAGGAACAGCACGTTGCGGCGGCGGATCTCGAGGATGGCGGTATCACGGATCACGTTCATATAGGCCTGCGCCGCGTCGAACAGGACGTTCTGCACGGTGTTGCGCAACAGCTCGCGGCTGGCGAGCACGCCCGCCTCCGCCTGGCGAATCGCGTTGCGTGTGCGGAACCCGCGGAACAGGTTTTGCTGAATTTCGATGCCGACCGCGGCGTCCAACGTTTCCAGATCAACCCCGGCGAAGGGGCTCGGCGCGGGTGACAGCCGTCGGATAGTGCCGGTTGTGGACGCAAAGGCCGAAACGATGGGGCGAAGATTGGCGCGAGCCAGCGGAACGTTCTCGTCGGACGCCCGGGTTTGCGCCCGGGCGGAGTTGATCTCCGGATTGGAGCTGTAAGCGGAGGCAAGCGCCTGCGTCATCGACTGGGCCTGAGCACCGGAAAGCAGCCCCAGGAGGGCAACACCGCAAAGGGCAGCCATCTTAAACGGTTTACGCCGGTGCACCTTAGACCTCGTTCCGCGGGGCGGCCGCGCGCCGCTGGATTCTCTCCCGAGTGTAGCACCTCGCCGCGGCGTCGAGCCCCGTTCACCCATTGTTAATGATATTGCGCCGCAACCGCGACCGATTTGCAACAGCGGTACGCGACCGATTTGCAACAGCGGTAATGGTCAGACACGGTCAGAAGACGAATTCGCGCTTTCGTTCGAAGCCGGGAAGCAAGGTTGCCCAGGCTTCGAACTGTGGCCAGCGGGTCATCCCGGCGGCGAAGCGCTCGTAGAGCATGGCCCGGCTGATCCCCTCCTGACGCTCGATGACGGCAAGCAAGCCACCGAGCACTAGCTGCGCTTGCAAGGTCTCGGGAACGACCTCCACGGCGCCTTCGACGAGAATCGCGTTGTATGGCGCCTCGTCCGGCCAGCCGCCCGCTAACGGTCCGCGCACCACTGCGGCATTGTCCGCGCCGAGCGCTCGCAAGTTGCCGGCGGCCAGATCAGCCAGTCCGTCATCCTCTTCGAGGGCGACAACCGAACCGGCGAGCCGCGACAGGATGGTCGCCGAATAGCCAGTGCCGCACCCGACGACCAGGACCTTCTTCTCGGGGGTGACGTTGAGCGCCTGGATGAGCCGTGCCAACTGCACCGGATCGATCATGCGACGCCCCCTCTGTCCGGCGGCGGGCAGCCTCAGCTCAAGGTCGGAATACGCGAAAGGCTGCTGGTCCGGCTCGACAAACATCTCGCGGGGAACCGTCTCGAAAGCCCGGATCAGTTCGTGCTCAGTGATCTCGCTGGGCCGCAGCTGATTATCCACCATGCGGCGCCGCAATGCCGGAAAGTCTTTATCTAGGGAGTCCATCACTGACCGTCAGCCGTTTGCGGCGCGGTTCTAGGACCGGTATCCCGGCGCGGCAAGCGCGATGACTTGGAGCCGATCGGCTGCCGATGCCATTTGGGCCCGAAATCAGCCGGAACGCTTCTTTTTAGGCGCCGGCTTCTGCGCGGCGGCAGTTTCCCTGTCGGACTCTTCCTTGGCCAGGCGCTGCGACTTCAGCCGCGCAGTCTTTTCCCGCATCGCTTTCTGCTTCGCGTCCGTCTCGCTCTTCGCGGCATCGGTGGTGCGCTGGGCCTTGGCGAAACGCGCTTCTGCCTTCCCGCGACTATCGCCCTTGTCCGACATCTGAACCTCTCCGAGGCATGTCGCCAGCACCGGCGACAGGGCCATAGTCGCGCGTAAAGGGAGCTCTTTCAACGTTTTTCGCCGGCGAACAAGGGCCGGCAAGAGCGCCCCGCGGCATTTATCCGGCTTTTTCGTTCTTGTCCCAGACCACGAAAAAGTTCCAGGCCGCGTAGGCGGCAGCTGCGCCGGCCAGTCCGCCCCATAGCGTTTCGCCGTTGGACAACTCGAACGCGGACCAGAGCGCGCAAAGCAGTGTCACAGCAACCCGCCGCCAGAGCGGCCGGAAGAATTGTCGGTCCGAGTCCTTGAGAATGCCGGCACTCCATCAGTTCTATTCAGCCGATCGCGATTGACGATCAGCGATGCCCGAAATCCAGACTTTGTGCTGCTTGGGACGCTGGAGGCCTCGCCCGGAATCGAACCGGGGTGCACGGATTTGCAGGCCAAATTATGGCTATTTCCCCGCCTTCGGTGACTCACGAAACCCTGTGAAAACAACGGTTTCGGGATGCTGAAATCCGTATACATTCGGGAAAATTGCTGAAATAAGTATCCCCGGGGACTCGCCTGAGGGGTATGCGGATGTCCACTCCGTTGAACGCCGAGACCGTCCAAGCCCTGAAACCGGACGGCCGCGACCGCATCGTTTTCGACGCCGAAAAGGGCTTTGGCATCAGGGTCACCCCGGCTGGCACAAAGATTTTTGTGGCGCAGGCGCGGGTGGATGGCCGGATGCGCCGGATCTCGCTCGGTACATTCCCGGAGCTCTCGGTTAAGGACGCCAGGGTCCGAGCACGGCTGGCACTCCAGGCCATGCGTGAAGGCAAAGACCCGGTTCAGGAGAGAGCGCAGGCTGCGGCAAAACGTGTCACCGTCGCCGAGTTCGCAGACCGCTGGCTGGCCGAGCGAGTCCGCCCTCACCTCAAAGGCCCGACGATCCGCGACTACGAGGCCATCATTGACCAGTTCGTAAAGCCCCGCTTCGGGGATCGGCAGCTAGGCGCCCTCACCCGCTCCGACGTGATCGCGATCCATACAGCCATGGCCGACCGGCCACGGCGGGCCAACTACATTGTGCAGACGATCTCGGCGATGATGAGCTACGCCGAGGAGGTTGAGGTCCGACCGCACGGCACTAATCCGGCCCGCAAGATAAAGAAGTACCGCGAGCAAGCGCGCGAGCGGATTATGGAGGCCTCAGAGCAGGCCAAGGCATTTCGGGCGATCGAGGAGTGCCAGCGGGACCAGAAGCTGTCGGTATGGGCCTGCCAGGGGCTCCGCTTCATCCTCCTGACAGGTGCTCGCCCCGACGAGGTCCGCAACATCGAGTGGGACCACCTGCTGCCTCACCTGAAACGGGTGGTGCTGCCGGACAGCAAGGCAAACCGGGCGCGGGTCATCTACTGCAATGACATCGCTTGGCAGGTCCTCGTCTCGACGCCCCGCTTTGGACGATACGTGTTTGCCGGTCTAACCAAGGACACGGCCTATCGGAACTACACGCGGGCATGGGACAAGGTGCGGGCGCTTGCCGGCCTAGAGGGGGTCCGGCTCTACGACGCCCGCCACACATTCGCCAGCGAGGCAGCGAAGGCCGGTCACTCGCTCCCCATGATCGGCCAGCTCCTGGGCCACTCGGCGCCCAGGACGACGCAGCGCTACGTGCACCTCGTCGGCGATCCGGTCTCGCAGGCGTCACAGGATGTCGGTGCCCGTATGGGAGCGGCCTTCCGAGGCGGCGAACCCGATGGGGATGTCGTCGATCTGAATCAGCATCGTGCGGCCACACCATGATCGATTTCAAGGACTCTAGCCTGGAAGACGTGCACCAGGCCGTTGCCGATTTTCGATACAGCGAGACAGAATGGGAAGCTGTTCTGAGAACATTGTTCCCACACGACGGAGTCGGCGAAGATCACTGCGCTGCTGCACTTCGAGAGGCGCTGCTTCAAGTTCTTGGTTTGAAAGCGCGTTTGGAGACCGAGGCCTCTCTGCCGCAAAAATTGAGAGAACTCGACGAATTTATTGCCAGTATAGAGAGCGTCCACAGAGGGCTTTCATGGAAAGGAATCAACGCATGGCCGTTCGCTGACTTTGAGTTCGAGAACAAAGATTTGCTAATGGACAGACTAGGTTTTGTTCTCGCGAAGGCGAAAAGAGACAGTCAAAAGCTCCACGACCTGCCACGGTTCCCGCCGAGACATAGCTACGAGCTTTCGACATTCTGGTTTGAGGCTCTGCAGCTGTGGCTGGACTTGGGACGAGACATCACCCAGTCGCGCCAGCTTCTTAGCTTTTTGATTGCCTCCGCTGCCCCAATCTTTGGGCTGAACGTCGCCACGCTCGATGCGGCCAGGCGCTTTGTTCGGCAGTATGGGCAGCAGGTCAATGAGGCACACACCCGAGCCGAGCTAAAAGCTGTGGCTGATTAGGGAGTGCGTTTTCCGGGTCAATTAACCTTGGAAGCCAGCCGAATTTTCGTTCACTTGAAATGCCGTTCCCCGAAAAAAGCCAAAGGGATCGGCACATGCCAGAAGCAATCGACAACCTTATACCGACTGATGAAGCGGCGGCCGAAGTCGGCCTTGCCGCACAAACCCTGACTGCATATCGCTGCGAAGGCCGCGGGCCGCGATGTTACAAGATCGGCCGCCGTTGCCTTTATAGCCGCGCCGACCTGAAGGAATGGATTGGAGCCCAGCGGGTCGATCCCTCCGCTCGGAGGGCCGCCCATGGCTGACGACCCGACCATCGGCCGGATCGGCCACAACCACCACTTCGGCTTCAGCAACCCGAGTGATGCGGTTCGCCACTTCGTCCTGCGCTGCATCCCGGAGGCGATCCCGACATCTTCCCCGGACGGCTGGGCCAGCTTCAAAGCGGTGACGGTTGGTCTCGCCACCACCATCGAGAACCTGATCGACGTGGTGGACGGGCTTAGTGGCGACCCCGACGAGGAAGATGGTGACCCCGCCGAAGACGACGATCCCGGCGAAGACAACGGTGACGACGAGCCCGACGCTGAGAGTGAGGTCAGTCTCGGCTGGACGAACCGGACAGCCCAGGTCGGTCGCGACTGGCGGGGCGAGAACACTGAGCGCGAGCACGACTGGGCTGAAATGGGCGAGCCGGAGGACGGCCTGTGAGCGCCTCCGTCTTTTCCGACCGAATGCACGACTGGGCCAAGCAGCGCGCGGTCCGCGCGGCGGATGAGTTCATGGGCCGGGATGCCTGTGAGCGCGATGATCCGGGTGCCTTCTTTGCCGCTGTATGCGGAAAGGAGCAGCTCCTGGCGGTTCTCCGGGCTACAGCCGAACCGGCCTTCATGGCTCGGATCGGCGAATTGGAGGAAGGCCGTTGAGCGAGCCGGCGCTTCTGGAGTCGGCCGTCAGCCTTGCAAGACGGGGCTTTCCCGTCTTCCCCCTGAACTCGGTCCTCCGCCTCGACAGTGGCAGATGTGTCTGCACCTGCGGAACGGCGCTTTGCGAGCACCCCGGCAAGCATCCTCTGGCACGCCTCGCGCCGAGAGGTCTGAATAGCGCGTCTAAAGACGAAGCTAGGGTCCGGCATTGGTGGAGCTGCGCTCCTAACGCCAACATCGGGCTGGCGACCGGATGGGCAATCGTCCTCGATGTCGATCCGCGGCACGGCGGCGATGAAACTCTCGCTGAGATGGAGCGGACCCACGGCATATTGCCGGCGACGTGGCGGGCGCTGACTGGAGGGGGCGGAGAGCACGTCTACTTCAGCGCACCGGCAACCGAGATCCGCAACAGCAGCGGCCATCTCGGGCCGGGGCTCGATATCCGGGGTGTCGGGGGTTACGTCGTCGCACCGCCGAGTTTGCATAAGTCCGGACGGCGCTACGCCTGGAACGTCGATTTTCATCCTGACGAGTGTCCGCTCGTGCCAATGCCGGATTGGATGCTGGATCGGCTTGCACGACCTACGGCCAAACGAGGGCGGCCGGCGGAGGAATGGCGAACCCTTGTTCACAAAGGTGCTGGCAACGGCTGCCGGAACGATACAATCGCGCAACTGACGGGGCACCTGCTGAGGCGCAACGTCGACGCGCACGTCACGCATGATCTGATGCAGGCGTGGAATGCCGTCCGATGTCAGCCGCCCCTGGATGGCGACGAAGTGACGAAGGTGGTCGCCTCTATCGCTAAGAAGGAAACTGCAAGGCGGGAGGCGTTCTTTGGGAATCGCTGACCCCATCATTCTCCTTCCCGAGTTGCAGGCGGATGCCGACCGAGTGCCGCCGGCTTTCACGGACGAGGCGCTGGCCCTTCGGTTTGCCGAAGACCACGCCGACGACCTCCGCTACGTCGCCACATGGGGCCGCTGGGTGTCGTGGGACGGCACCCGATGGCAAGTCGACGATACGCTTCAAGCCTTTGATGAAGCCCGGAAAGTCTGCCGAGCCGCTGCATCGGAGTGCAACAAGCCGAGAATCGCTGCGGTCCTTGCCAGCGCAAAAACTGTCGCCGCAGTCGAACGACTCGCCAAATCGGATCGCCGGATCGCCGCGACGGCAAGTCAATGGGACGCCGATCCTTGGCTTTTGAACACGCCCGGTGGTGTTGTGGACCTCCGGACTGGCAGGATTACGCGACATTCTCCTGACTTGTTCATGACCCGGACGACGGCAGCTGCGCCTTCACCGGGCTGCCCTAGCTTTCTCGCTTTTCTGAAGCGGGCCATGGCCGGCGATGACGACCTGGTCGCTTTTCTCCAGCGGGTCTTCGGCTACGCCCTGACCGGTTCCACCCGCGAGCACGCCCTCCTGTTCTGCTACGGCACCGGCGCGAACGGTAAGTCCGTTCTCCTTTCTACGGTCGCCGGCATCATGGGTGACTACCATCGGACCGCTCCGATTGAGACGTTCACCGCATCCACCTCGGAGCGCCATCCGACTGATCTCGCCGGGCTACGGGGAGCCCGGCTAGTAACCGCGATAGAGACGGAAGAAGGCCGGCGCTGGGCTGAAAACAAAATCAAGACGCTCACCGGCGGCGACCCAATTGCCGCGCGCTTCATGCGGCAGGATTTTTTTGAGTTCGTCCCGCAGTTCAAGCTGGTCATCGCTGGCAACCACAAGCCGGGCCTGCGCTCCGTCGATGAAGCAATCCGCCGACGCTTCCACCTCATCCCTTTCGCCGTAACCATCCCGCCTGAGGAGCGCGACAAGGACCTGACGGAGAAGCTCAAGGCCGAATGGCCCGGCATCCTGGCCTGGATGATCGAGGGTTGCCTTGCTTGGCAGGTATGCGGGCTGAACCCGCCCGAGGCAGTCCAGGCCGCTACTGCCGCGTATCTCGAAGCCGAAGACGCCTTCACTGCCTGGATTGACGAAGCTTGCGAGTGTGACGCCGGTGCGTGGGAAAGCTCAGCGGACCTGTTCGGTAGCTGGAAGCTCTGGGCGGAGAAGACCGGCGAACACCCCGGCACTCAGAAGCGCTTCGCCCAAATGCTTGAGGCCCGCGGGTTCGAGCCATGCCGGAAGGCAAAAGGACGTGGCTTCATGGGCTTAGCAGTGAACCGACCTGACTACTCCGATGCTCACTGGAACCGATGACGTGCTGACCATGACGCGTGTGACACGAAACCCTGTTTTACCCGTCACGCGCGCGCGCGAACGGTGGTTATCGGAAGTCGTGTCACACGCGTCATGGGGGGCGGGGTCTCCAAACCTCAGCCGAGCCCATTCCTAGACCGGCGCGCAGCTGGAAAATCATAAATGGCTCTTTCTCCTTTCAACATCGACGAGGTTCCAATGGGTAACCGAGGGCGCAAGAGCGCCGCTGAATTGCGAGTGGTCCGGTCCGAACCGGAACCCAAGTCGCCGTCACTGCCACCACCTCCCGAGCACCTGGGCGAACCGGAGCGGCAGCTCTGGGCAGACGTGCATCGCGACTTCACTCTCGATACTCGCGCGGCTGTCGCGGTGTTGGTCACGGCTCTGGAAGCGCATCAGCGCGCGCGTGAGTGCCGGGAGCAGATTGAGAGGGACGGACTGACGGTTGAGGGCAGAGATGGGCAGCTGCGGGTTCATCCGCTTGTCGCTGCCGAGCGGGATGCCCGCGCCGCGTGGCTATCCGCCATCAAGACCCTGGGACTGGAACTATGACGGCGCGTCGGCTCAGAACACAAAAAGACGATGGCCCGAAATTATGGGAGCCGCGCCCCATCTCCCGCGAACGCTGGGAGCGGCATCGCGAACAGATGCTCGCCCAATCGTTCGCCGGCCATCGGCCTCCTGAGTGGTGGCTGTATGAGAAGGGTCTGGATGTCCCGCGCCCGCGAGAGGAGCCGGTTCTGTTCCAGATGGGCGAACTAGACCCGGCCGAGATTGCCGAGTTGATGCCGATGTGGCGCCAGCACTTTCAACGCAGTCTTGAGCCTGGCTTCGCGTATTGCCGCGGCGCTGGCAACTGGCTGAAGGGCAAGGCAGCGCGTCGTGCGCTTTATGAATGGGCCGGCATTCCCGCGCCTATCCTGGAGCGGCTCAAAGCCGAGGCGAGCGGCAGTGGCGACGGCGGCTGAACGCCAGGCCCGCTGCCGGCGGAGGCGGCGTCGGGGCGAGATCCCGTTGCACATTCCCGTCCACGAGTCAGTTGTTCTGGCCATGCTCGAAAGCAACCGCCTGACCGAAGCGGAAGCGCTCGACAAGGCGAAGCTGCAAGAGGGTGTCGTCGAAGTATTGCTGGGTGGGCGAGGCGCTGGCTCAAATAGTGTCACGGCGTGACACTTGCAGCTCCTGTCCGGTGCTAGCTTCAGGGCATGAACAATACCGCTCGGGTTGCCCGCCCCTTTCTGCCCGAAGATCGCGATACGCGATTCAAACGCAGCCAACCCTCCGATCACTTTTTCCGGGCGCTTGCCGCTTGCGCCCTGGCGCGTAGCCAACCCGGCGGCGATCCCCGGCAGATCGCATCGCAGCTCTACGACGAGCCCACGCGGGCTTTTGTGGAAAGGGCAGCAGTTGGACCAGCGACCACCACCACAAGCGGATGGGCTTCGCAGTTGGCCAGCACGGCGGTCGCCGATGTGATAACCACGATTGCGCCCCGCTCGGCTGCTGCTGCGCTGATGGCTGCTGGCCTTCGGGTCAACCTGGCCGGCATTGGCCAGGTCAGTGTCCCAAGCTGGTCAACACGCTTGCCTGCTCCGGTTTTTGTGCAGGAAGGCTCGCCGATCCCGGTGGTGCAGGGTGTGCTCGCCGGCACGGCTTTGGCACCCAGGAAAATGTCCTTCATGGTCGCATTGACGGCGGAGGCCCTCACCCAGACGAATGCTGAGGCGGTCATCCGGGCGGCAATGAGCGAGGCGCTGGGAAGCTCTCTGGACTCGGCGCTGTTTTCCGACGCGGCGGCAAGCGCGGCGCGACCGGCAGGTTTGTTCGCGGGCGTGACGCCCATCACCGCGACAGCCGGCGGCGGGGACGAGGCTCTCACTGCTGACATCAAGGCGCTGGTTGCAGCGATCGTGACGGCTGGCGGTGGGGCTAACATCGGCTTCATTGCGAACCCGGTTCAGGCGGTCAGCTTGCGGCTCCGGAGTGGTGGTTTTCCCTTCCAGCTATTTGAAAGCCCGGGCATCACCGCGGGCACCATTGCCGCAATCGAGCTTGGCGGCTTCGCCTCCGGCCTTGGTGACGCGCCGCGGATCGAGAGCAGCGTGGAAGTCGCGCTTCATTACGAAGACACCGCGCCGACGGCCATCGGCACTGCGGGCGCTCCGGCGACCGTTGCCGCGCCTGTCAGAAGCGCCTTTCAATCCGATCTGCTGGTTTTGCGATTGATCCTGCCCGTCGCCTGGGGGCAGCGCAGTGACGGCCTCGTCCAGGTCATCAACGACGTGACGTGGTGATCGCTATGCTGCATCCCGAGCACCTGGCGGCCATGCGGCGCGAGGGCGAGCAAGCCCGGCGCGACCTTCAGGACATTCAGCACCGCAACCAGGCGGTCGAGGCGGTCACGCCTGCGCGCGGCTGGGAACCGCCGCCCGCGCAGCAGGAACGCCGCGCCGCCGCGACTACTAGGGCGCCAGCCATGGACACAGCCACGCAAGCGGCGTGGGTGCGGTGGGTCGACAGCCATATCAATAAGCGGCTGAACGCCGTCATGGACGGAATGGCCGAGGCGATCGGCGAGGCGATTGCCAAGGCCGCTCACGAGGCCAAGCAGGACCGGGCCGAACTGCTCGTCCGCATCGCGGCGTTAGAGGCTGCCCAGGCTGGCAGGGAAACGGAGCCGCTTCGAGACTTGCCCTCCCTGAAAGCTATTCGGGGGGGCCGAAGCGATGCGGATCGATGACACCGCTTCCGCGGTGGTGGCCGGACCGGACGGCCGAGATGTGAAGTTTGGAGACCTGCCCCCGATCATCAAGGCGATCTTGGTGATCGAGTGCGCCGCTTATGACGTGATCGCCCAGCTGCCGTTTCGAGACAGAACGGCCGTGGCTTCACACCTGCGGGCTATCGCGGACCAGCTGGAAAGCATCGACCCTCTCCGATACCGCCGCGAGGAAGAACCGCGTTGGGCGGCATTGCCGGGCGGCCATGCCTGAGGAACGCTCCAAAACCCCCGCCACGATAGCCGCGGTTTCACCCGAGCAGCAGCGCAGACTCCACGATCTGCTGGCGATGAACATCGACGACTTGGATCGCGCGCGTTTGGTCAACCACCACTTGAACGCATTGATTCGCAGTATCGACGGCGACGACCGCCCGAAAGGAACCTGAGTGAATTGTGGAGTTTGCGAGCGAGCGACCTAAACAGCCAAAGAGTGATTACTGGCTTCCAATTAACTTTCCTCACGAATTTGATTAAAAACCATTTCACACCTTGTGTCACGTGGGGGGGGGGGGTCAGTACTGGAGTGTAGCGCATGTTCAAGCATGGGCCCCACGTTGAGGATCGCGCAGTGGATGGCGTTTACCTCACCGATGCAGACGCGACGGACAACGCCCACTTGGCTGGCCGATGTGACCGCGATCTTGGTTGTGCTCCTCCCCTTGGTATGTTGTCGGTAGCGTTCTTGGTTTTTACAGTGGTGTTGCTCTTTCGGACGCTCGCCTAGGTTTCCAGGTGCTTTCCCACATCGTGGCTGAAGTGCACCGTTAGCACCGGCGGCCAACGTCGTCAGTAAAGTCCACCTGCCATTCCCGCTGGGACAACACACCAGAGGATCACGATGATCTCCACCGGCCCCCGGAGGTGGGCTTCAGGCGCTGTTACCGATATTTCCGAAACTTAGTTCAGTCATAGACCGCGCATGACGAGCCAAATGGCCGCTGCCCATGGCGCTAGGACACATACGCCGGCAAGGGAAACGGCAAGTATTTCCCCCAATGCACGCACTGAACCTTTGAGTACCCGTGCGCCAATCCGCACCGGGTTCAGCTCCCCTGGCGCGTGTGTGGTAACCTGGTGGGATATGTCGGTCATAGAAATCATTTTATGTTACTGCCGGGCGCTTTTTTTAACCACGCAGGGCCGCTCCTGAACGCCCCATGAACGGAATGACTCCTCCTTTTTGGACGCCGGCCCGGGGATCTCCTGGGGGGTGTGCAGCGGCCTGGAATTTTGCGTCGTTAACGGTCCGTTAACGATACAGGCCTTCACTGCACGAAATGACGACATCTTCTCATCCTTGACCGAGAGCCGGCTCACCATTATCGCTGACGTATAGTCTATTGCGGGGACGATCTGCCGAGAGGAGATCCGAATGGCACTGCCTTTACAATTGGAGAAGCAGCAGACGCCACCCGCTTGGTCGGACGATGCGAGTGCTAGCTTAGCCGTACTGCTCCTGCTGATGTTGTCGGTAGCGTTCTGGGGACTTGCCGCGGTGTTGCTCTTTCGGGTGCTCGCCTAAATCCCATTGCGCGTTCGACATCGTTGGGATGTAGTTAAGGGAACTTAGGCACACCGCATACACAGAAGTTGCTTTCGTTTCGATAATCGGTTTGACGGCCCGAGTTCGGCGGATAGGCCGAGAAGAGCACTAGGTGTTTGGGCCTCAACTCGCGGAAGGCCGCGCTGTCCTATCCTTCGATCTGCAACGCGTGCAGCGGAACCGGCCGTCCAGTAAGTCGGTCTTATCCAGTGGCCGATCTGCCGCTGGCTTTGAGACACAGTGCCCGCACTTCCGGCAGTGCACCTCCATTTCGATGCGGGCGCGGATCAGATACCCGACCGTCACAGCAGTCGGGTGTTTGGCGGGGTCTTTGGTCATGATCCTTGAAGCTCCGGCCGTGCGGTGATTCAATGGCTGAGTCGGTTATCGAATCCGCCGACACAGCGGCCCCTAGCTCAATACGCCGCACGTCATAGGCTGGGGGCCGCTACTCAAAGACTCCGCGAGAGCCGTGGATAGGAGCGAACGGCCCCGGCGAGGTTATGTCGCGGGGAGCGCCCCAGCCGGGGCCGTCCTGCCGCGCAATGGCTTGCGGCACACTACAGGCCAGCAACTTTGGTGCCAAATTCGTAGGCTGCGCTTCGGCAACCGCCAGCAAGCAATCAGGCTTGGTGCTCTTCAGTGGTGAAACGTAGCGTCAGCACCGGATGGCCCGCCCCGTCAGTCACGTTCATCCGCCACTCGCTGCCGATTGGGAGTTTACCGCTCCAATCTCGCAGCATCTCTCCGGCCGCTCGGATTGCCTCACGGCGCGCAGCCTCTTGGTCCGGCAGTTCTACGCCATACGGGTCGGGAACGTCGCGGCCGTCATGGACGTGGAAATAGAACCGGGGCATCGAAGGCGACAATCCCCGCTCACCAGTTTCAGTTCCCATGTGACCTAAGCAACATTGCGCGTGGACATGGCCTTGCTAACCGGTGCAATCGGCCTAGATAAACATGTATCACTGGCTAATGGCACATGCGTTAGTGACTGAGGGTTTCGCGCTCCCGCATGTATGAGGGAAGCGCGAAATGGGAATTCTCAGTTCTTATCACTCAAACCTGCATCCGCTCGTCCGCAAGCTGGACAGCATCTTCAAGCTCACTGACGACGAAAAAACCGCCCTTGTGAACCTGCCCATGCAGGTGACCGAGGTCCGAGCGGACCAGGATGTGGTGCGCGAAGGCGACCGCCCCTCCCGCAGCTTCGTGGTCCTGGAGGGCTTCTGCTGCACCTTCAAGATGACAGGAGAAGGGAAGCGCCAGATCATGGCGTTCTACATCCCGGGTGATATGCCCGACCTCCAGAGTTTGCACCTGCCAACCCTGGACCACAGCGTCGGAACGCTGACCCCCTGCAAGCTGGGCTTTGTGCAGCACGAGGTCCTAAACGACCTGTGCGACCACTTTCCCCGGATCGGCCGCGCGTTCTGGCGTGAAACCCTTGTTGACGCGGCAATATTTCGCGAGTGGCTGGCCAACGTGGGGCAGCGGGACGCTTACCCGCGCATAGCCCACCTGTTCTGCGAAATGCTGCTCAGGATGCGAGCGGTGGGCCTCTCCGATGACAATAGCTGCGAGTTTCCATTCACCCAGGGTGAAATCGGGGATGCCATGGGGCTTTCCAACGTTCATGTGAACCGCACTATCACCCAGCTGCGAGCCGACAGTCTGATTGAGATCAGGGGCAGTCGCCTCGTTGTGCCTGATTGGGAAAAACTGAAGGCGGCGGGCGATTTTGACCCGGCCTACCTACACCTGGAGGACGCCCGGTCCGCCGCATGAGCCATCGTCTCACGCGAGTTAAGAGATGCCCACTCCACCTACCTGCGCGCGCCCAAGCGATCCGGATTAGAAGCGGCCCCGGCAGTGGAGACGTGGTGCCGGGGCCGCTAGGTCGGCGGTTCTCCCTCAAGCACCGCTGACACGCCGGAACTGAAGTACTGCGCCGGATGCTGGGCAAGGCTTGCGAGCGGCATGGCAGCCGCGCAACTGAGGCAGCCCCGGAGAGAGTGGCCTTACGTACCAAACCGAGACCGCCTGCCGAAGGTGTCACCCCCCTCCGGCAGCGTCAATAAACCAGGTTTCTCGGAACAAGAATAGAAGCGGCCCCGCCCGAGAGATCAGCGACGAACCTAAGCCGGGGCCGCCCTGCCGGCTATGCGTCACACCGGCAGCCTGATTGAAGCACCGCGGCGGATGCTGGGCAAGCCGTGGTTCTGGGTCCCCAGAGAGTCCCGTCTAAAAACCGAGGCCACCGCCGGATGGCTAAGTATTTGAAATGATTGGAGGCCTCGCCCGGAATCGAACCGGGGTGCACGGATTTGCAGTCCGCTGCGTCACCACTCCGCCACGAGGCCAACGCGGGTCCGTTACCAGACAGACCGGCAGCCGACAAGCAACCCCGTGTTCCGGCGGTCGGCGCGGCCCCACCCTATGCGGGGGTTGGCGCCTCGGCTATGCCAGTCAAAGTACCATGCGTCACGGCGGCGATCTCGACGAAGCGACCCGGATCTTCGGCAGCCCGCCGCAAGGCTGGCTCGATCTGTCCACCGGCATCAATCCTCGGCCGTACCCGTCCGCGGGCGATCGCCATTTCCGCAACCTGCTGCATCGACTTCCCTCAAGCGCCCAGCTCAACGAACTGCTGACGGCTGCCCGGTGGGCGTATGCGGTCCCTGAGACAATGGCCATACTTGCAGCGCCAGGGACGGAGATCCTGATCAGGGCCCTCCCCGATCTCGTCGACAGTGCCGTGACCCTGATCCGCACGTCTTACCGGTCATACGGAGAGATGTGGCCGGAGGCCTCAGTGACCCAAGGCCCCGACCTGGCCCCGATCATGGAACAAGCCGAATCGACGGTCATTGTGGTTAACCCCAACAATCCGGACGGTCGCATTCTGGAGCGCGCCGCGATAGTGCAGCTGGTGCGCAGTCGGGCCGCGGGACGACTTGTCATTATGGACGAAGCATACGCCGACAGTACCCCATACGCGTCGGTTGTGCCGCTGTTGCGACCGCAGGATCGCGTGCTGGTCCTTCGGTCCTTCGGCAAGTTCTATGGGCTGCCCGGGCTCCGCCTCGGCTTCGCAATCGGCTCGCCCGCGCTGATCGAGCGTCTGGCGGATCGGCTCGGCGACTGGCCGGTTTCCGGCCCTGCCCAGGCAATCGGCAGCGAGGCGCTCGCCGACGAGGAGTGGCGCAGGGAAACGCGGCACTGGCTCGGCAACCAGGCGCAGGCGCTCGACGCGGTGCTGCTCGGTGGAAGACTGCGACTGACCGGCGGCTGTCCATTGTTCCGTACGGCGGAGGCGGCCGATGCGCCGGCGGTGCAAGAACGGCTTGCGCGAAGCGGCATATGGACCCGTGTCTTCGAAGACTGGCCGGGGCTGATCCGCTTTGGGCTACCTCCGGACCGTGCGGGGCTGGACCGACTCGCCGAAGCTCTAGCCGGGCATTGATGATCGAGGCTCGGCTGGTCGTGCTCGCGGCTGCAATGATCCTCGACCGGATTGTCGGCGACCCGCAGGGTCTTTGGACGCGTCTGCCGCATCCGGTTGCCCTTAGTGGGACGGTGATCGGCTGGCTGGACAAGGCGTTGAACGACACCACGCTCCTGTTTGTCGTCAGGCGAAGACGTGGGGTTTGGGCAGTCGCCTGTCTGGTTTCGGGCAGCGTAATTGCTGGACTGGCCCTTGAGGCTGGTTTTGCAGCCATCCCGCTGGGCATTGTGCTTGAAGTGCTGGCCGTTACCGTCCTGCTCGCCCAAAAGAGCCTCGTGGACCACGTTCGCCGGGTGGCGGAGGGGCTCGATCGGAGCATCCAGGACGGTCGCGCGGCCGTGGCTATGATCGTCGGCCGCGACACAACCGTGCTCGACGAAGCGGGCGTAGCGCGCGCGGCGATCGAGTCCGCTGCGGAGAACTTTTCGGACGGGCTGGTCGCGCCGGCTTTCTGGTTTGCGCTGTTCGGCCTGCCGGGCCTGCTGGCGTTCAAGGTCGTCAGCACCGCCGATTCCATGATCGGTCACCGCTCGGCGCGGCATGAGGCATTCGGCTGGGCCGCGGCGCGGCTCGACGACGTCCTGAACCTGGCTCCAGCCCGTCTTTCGGCTCTGCTGATCGCCTGTGCGGCCGCCTTGGTGGGCGGTGCCCCAGGCACGGCGACCCGCCGTGCCCTGCGCGACGCTCGCGGCCATCGCTCGCCCAACGCGGGCTGGCCAGAAGCTGCCGCCGCCGGCGCGCTCGGCCTGGCGCTGGGCGGCCCGCGCCGTTACGGCGAGCTCGTCGTGGACGGCGCCTGGCTGAATCGGGAAGGGCGCCGCGATGCGGGTGCGGCGGACATCCACAGGGCGGTCCGCCTGATCGACGTGGCTTGGGCCCTGCTTCTGGCAGCGACTATCCTCATTGCCGTCGCGACCGGGCGATAGCAAGGATTTGCTCCAGGTCGAGATGCGCCGTCAGATGCGCCGCGAGCGCGTCGAGTGCCGCTTCCACCCCGGCTTCGTATGCGGCGGTCGAGCGGGCTCCGAGCCGGGCCAGAAAGGCACGGCGGAAGCCGTCCGCGGCAAACAGGCCGTGCACATAGGTCCCGGCGACAAGCCCGTCGGGCGACGAGGCACCATCAAGCCGGTCCTGGATGTCCAGCAGGGGTCGCACGCAGTCCGGGCCATGCGTCCGGCCGAGGTGGATTTCGTAGCCAGATACCGCCTCGCCGCTAAGGATGTGGAATGCCTCGACGGGCACGGTGCGCTTGTCCGGTGTGAGCACCGTTTCCACATCGAGAAGCCCCAGTCCCGCGGCGACCCCCGGCGGGCCCTCGATTCCGTCCGGGTCGCCGATGCTGCGGCCCAGCATCTGAAATCCGCCGCAGAGGCCCAGGACAGCGCCGCCGCGCCGCCGGTGAGCCAGAATGTCGATATCCCACCCTTCGCCCCGCAAGGCCTGCAGGTCGGAAATCGTCGACTTCGAGCCCGGCAGCAGGACGAGATCGCAGTCGCCGGGCAGCACCATCCCGGGCTCCACGATGACAACATCAACATCTGGCTCGGCGCGCAAAGGATCCAGGTCGTCGAAATTTGCGATGCGCGGCAGTTGTGGCACGGCAATCCGTAGGGATCGGCCCCCGATCGAGCGACTCGCGGGAAGGCCGAGCACATCCTCCGCGGGCAGATGCGCCGCCTCGGGAAGGTACGGAACCACGCCGAGCGCCTGCCATTCGGTGCGGCGGCTGATCTCGCGCAAGCCCTCGTCGAAGAGCGAAACATCGCCGCGAAAACGGTTGATCACGAAGCCGCGGACGCGGTCCTGCTCGGCTCGCGGCAGCACGGCATGCGTCCCGACCAGCGAGGCAATGACCCCGCCGCGATCGATGTCGCCGACCAGGATGACCGGCACGTCAGCCGCCTCGGCGAACCCCATGTTGGCGATGTCGCCAGCCCGCAGGTTGATCTCGGCCGGCGAGCCGGCCCCTTCGACAATGATGATGTCCGAACGGGCGCAAAGCTGCCCGAAGCTTTCGAGGACGAGGACCAGGAGGTCCACCTTGCGCGCGCCGTATTCGCGCGCCCGCATCGTCGCCCAGCGCCGGCCCTGGACGACGACCTGCGCGCCCGTTTCGCTTTCCGGCTTCAGCAGCACCGGGTTCATGTGGACGCTCGGCGGCACCCGAGCGGCGCGCGCCTGCAGCATCTGCGCCCGGCCGATCTCGCCGCCATCGGAGGCCACACCGGCGTTGTTGGACATGTTCTGCGGCTTGAATGGCGACACACGCAGGCCACGGTCCGCGAAGGCGCGACAAAGGCCGGCAACAATGAGCGATTTGCCGACGTTGGAGCCGGTGCCTTGCACCATGATGGCGGGGGTCAACGCCTAAAACTCTATTCCCACCTGCGCCTTCACTCCTGACCGGAACGGGTGTTTTATCTGCTCCATCTCCGTCACCAGGTCGGCCGCCTCGATCAGCTCGTCCTTGGCGTTGCGGCCGGTGACCACGACGTGCTTCATCGGCGGGCGGGCCTGCAGGACGGCGACCACGTCAGCCACGTCGAGGTAATCGTAGCGCAGCACGATGTTCAGTTCGTCGAGCACCACCATCTGATGCACGTCGTCGGCAATCAGAGCCTTCGCCTTGTCCCAGGCCGCGCGGGCGGCAGCGATGTCGCGGGCGCGGTCCTGGGTTTCCCAGGTAAAACCCTCGCCCATCGTGTTGATGGTCACCTGGTCGCCGAACCTGTCCAGCGCCGCCCGCTCGCCGGTTTGCCAGCGCCCTTTGACGAACTGGACAACGCCGACCTTCATGCCGTTACCGAGCGCCCGGAAGACCAGGCCGAAGGCGGCGGTCGACTTCCCCTTGCCCTTGCCGGTATGGACGATCAGCAGCCCCTTCTCGACGGTCTTCGTGGCGATGATCTTGTCGCGCGCCTCCTTTTTGCGCCGCATCTTTTCCGCGTGCTTGGCGTTCAATTCCTCTTCGGACAGGCCTTCGCTTTTCATGCTGCCCTCCTCCCGGCGAGGCTCTTGAGCTCATCGTAGGCGCTGTTGCGGCGCGGCGCCCAAAGGCCCCGGTCAACCGCTTCGCAAAACTTGTTGGCGATTTCCTCAAGAGCCGGCTGGTTGTTCACGGCGATGAAATCCCGCACGGCATCATCGCCGAGATAGGCGTCGTATAGCTGGTCGAAATGGTGGTGCCGAACCGCATTCGTTGTTGCGGCGAAGGCGAACAGGTAATCAACCGTGGCGGCGATCTCGAAGGCGCCCTTGTAGCCGTGCCGCATCACGCCGGCGATCCATTTGGGGTTCGCCGCGCGGCCGCGGACCACGCGGGCGATCTCCTCCTCCAGGCCGCGGATCACGGGGCGCTCAGGCCGCGAATGGTCGTTGTGGAAGATCCTTGGAGCGTCGCCTTTAAGCGTTTCGACCGATGCGGCAAGGCCGCCCTCGAATTGGTAGTAATCGTCGGAATCGAGGAGGTCGTGCTCGCGGTTGTCCTGGTTCTGCACGACCGCGTCGGTCGCCTTCAGGCGCGCCTCGAGCATGTCGCGGGCGCCGCTTCCCTCAGCGCCGTCACCATAGGCGTAGGCCGACCATTCCAGGAAGGCTGCCGCAAGCTCCTTGCGCTCCGCCCAGATGCCCTCATCAACCAGCGCCTGAAGACCGGCTCCGTACGCGCCGGGCTTCGACCCGAACACCCGGAACGAAGCCGCTTTCCTGGCCTCCGCCTCCTTCATGCCCTGTTGCACCAGCGCGCCGGAATCGGCGCGGATGCACGCTGCGATCGGGTTAGCGTCGTCGGGCTCATCGCGCTCGGCAACGGCTTGCACCGCCTCATGAAACAGCGCGATCTGCGCCGGAAAGGCATCGCGGAAAAAGCCTGAGATGCGCAGGGTGACGTCCACCCGAGGCCGCCGCAACTCGGAGAGCGGGATCACGTCCACCGCGGTGACGCGCCCGGAAGGGCCCTCCCACACCGGCTGGGCGCCAATCAGCGCCAAGGCCTGGGCGATGTCGTCGCCACCTGTGCGCATGTTGGAGGTGCCCCAGACCGTCAGCGCCACGGCCTTGGGCCATTCGCCCTCGTCCTGGAAATAGCGCTCGGCCAGCATGTCGGCGGAACGGCGGCCAAGCTCCCATGCGGCGCGAGTGGGCACGGCCCGCACGTCGACGGAATAAAAGTTTCGGCCTGTCGGGAGGCAATCGGCCCGCCCGCGCGTCGGAGCGCCGGAAGGCCCCGGCGGAACAAACCTTCCCGACAAGGCGTCCAGCACGGCCGCGATCTCCCGTGCCCCGGAACTGTCGAGCGCGGGGGCGATCTCGTTCCGTATGGAAGAGAGCACCGCCTGCGTCGCCTTCCAGGACCGGGGACACTCCCCGTCGATCAAAGAGAGGGCGAGAGCCTCAAGCCGTTCGACCGCGTCTCCGACGGTTCGCCAGGGGACCTCGGACCCGCTCAGCAGCACATCCGGCCGAGGGCCCTCCCATGGGTCGGAGAACCGGCAGGCCAGGGGGTCGAACGGCAAGCCAAGATCGTCTGCCAACCCCCGCAAGAGCGAGGCTTGGCCCGGTCCGCTGCCGCGTGGCACGCGGGCCAGCGCAACCAGTGTCTCGGCCCTTCTGCGATCCTCCGGCCCCTCACCCAGCACGTGCAAACCGTCGCGGATCTGCAGCTCCTTCAGATCGCAGATGTGCTCGTCGAGTTTTCCTAGGGCCGCGTCGCGATCGCCGCGGAAATCCAGGCCAAGGTCGCGATCGAAGCCGTGCGCCTGGGCCAGGTCGCCGATCTGGGCGGCGACGAGCTTGGCCCGGCGCGGGTCGCCCGCCTCTGCCGCGGCATATTCGTCGATCAGGGCCTCAAGCTCCGCCGTCGCCCCATACGTTTGGGCGCGGGCCATGGCGGGCATGAGGTGATCGACGACGACGGCTGCGGTCCGCCGCTTGGCCTGCGCGCCCTCCCCCGGATCATTGACGATAAACGGATAGATGACCGGCAGGGAGCCGAGCGCCGCCTCCGGATAACAGTGCTCTGACAACGCCAGCGCCTTGCCCGGTAGCCATTCGAGGTTGCCGTGCTTGCCCATATGGACCAGAGCATCAGCCCCGAAGGTCTCGCGCAGCCAGATGTGGAAAGCGAAATAGCCGTGCGGCGGAACCAGGTCCGGATCGTGGTACGTGGTCTTTGGGTCGATATTGTAGCCGCGGGCCGGCTGGATGCCGATCACCACGTTGCCGAAAGGGTGGACCGGCAGCACAAACGAGCCGCTCTCGACAAAGGGATCGCCTTCCGGCTCGCCCCAGCGGGCCTCCACTTGTTCCTGGACCGAGCGCGGCAGAGTGCCGAAGTGCTTCCCGTAATCGGCCAAGGTGAGCCGAACGCCGCCCGATTTCGTATTACCCTCTATGTGGCGCGCGTTGGTCGGACCCGCCAGGAGGCACTCCATCAGCGCTGCGCCGGTTTGAGGCGCCCCGTCAATATGGTAGCCGGCCCGTTGCATCGCGGTGAGCAGGTTTACAGTCGATGCGGGAGCATCCAGACCTACCCCGTTTGCGATGCGGCCATCGCGATTGGGGTAATTGGAGAGGACGATCGCCACCCGCTTTTCCGCGTTGAGGTTCGCCCGCAGCTGCGTCCAGCGCGCCGCCAGGTCGGCGACGAATGCGACCCGGTCCAGCTTCGGCCGGTAGCGGACAGCCCTGCACTCGGTCAGCGGGTCGAACTCGCCGGATTGCTTGAACGATACAGCGCGGGTGATAAGCCGTCCGTCGATCTCCGGCATGACGACATTCATCGTCAGGTCCGAGGCCGTGAGACCCCGGCTCGATTCGACCCAGGCCTCTTCCGACGTGCCCGCGAACGTGACCTGCAGGACGGGGCGAGCGCCGCCGTCGAGAACTGTACGGGCGAAAACCCGCCCGGGCTCGGATAAAGCGAACGCGGTGGCGTTCAGCACGATGGCGGGATCATGCTCGGCAAAGATGCGCGAAACAAAAGCCGCATCGTCCTTCGATTTGAGGCTCGAGACATAGATGGGCAGCGGCTCCAGTCCCCTGCCGCTGAGCGCCGCGCAAAGCGCGTCGACCGGTTCGGTCTGACCAGCCTGCACCAGCGCCCGGTAGAACACGATAGCGGCTGATTGAGTCGCGCGCTCTCTTGTTGGATCGGCGCAAGTATGGAGGCCCGCGCTCGGCAATGGCGTCGCCGGGTTCGGCTCCTCGCCATAGCCGGTCAGGTGGGCACAGAAACGCAGACCGTTGGCGAGGTTTTCCGACCCGCCCTCGACCAGGTAAGACCACAGGAGCCGGGCGGCCTCCTCGGCGACGGTGCTTTCGGAGGCGAGCGCCGCATCCCACGTGGCGTCGCCGGGCAGGACGATGAGCTTCGTCCCGTAGGCGCGGGCAATCCGAACCGCCTCGTCGAGGCCGTAGCGCCAATACGAAGCGCCGCCGAGCAGGCGGACGACCACAAGCTTGGCGTGGGCCAGCGCGGTCTCGCTGTAAAGGTCGACCGAGTAGGGATGCGAAAGCTGCATCCAATTCGCCAGGCGGACGCTCGGGAAATCCTCGCCTAAGGACCGGCGCGCCGCCGCAAGGCCCGAGATCTCCGTATCGGCAGCCGTCAGCACGACAATGTCGCCCGGCGACTGCTCAAGATCGACCGGCTCCGCACCGGCCGAAAACCCACGCGCCTGCCCTTTCAGGAGGTGCACGGCCTAGCCGTTCAGGGCAGCTTCGACCCGCGCCCGGTCAAGGTTCTTCAGCCCTATCACGACGAGCCCTGCGCGGCGCTGGTCATCGGCGACAAACCAGGTTTCAACACGCGGGCCAACGGCCTGGACGGCCAGCGGCGCGGCGCGGCCCTCGACACTCACCAGCCCCTTAATCCGCAGGACGCCCGGCACCGCCATCGCGGACCGAACCCGGCTTTCCAGGGCAGCGCGGTCCGGCGCGGATATGGCGAGCACAAACGAGTCGAAATCATCATGCTCGTGCTCCTCGCCTTCCAGTTCGTGATGGCTTTGCCGGTTGACGCTGTCCGTTTCCGCCCGGGCAGTCTGGCCGAGCAGGATATCGGCTGGCAGCACGCCATTGGCGACGCGGATCGACCGCGCTTGCGGCCGCCGGTCCTCGGCGATGACCGCCTCGACGCGCGCCATCCCGGCTTCGTCAACGAGGTCCGCCTTGGAAATGAGGATCAGGTCGGCGCAGCGCAGTTGGTCCTCAAAAAGCTCCTCGACCGGGTCGTCATGTTCGAGCGCGAGGTCCTTGGCGCGTTGCTCGGCAAGCTTGGCCTCGTCGGACGCGACCCGCCCCTCCGCCACGGCCGTCGCGTCGACCACAGTCACCACTCCGTCGACCGTGACCCGGTTCTTCACAGTAGGCCAGGTGAACGCTTTTACGAGCGGTTGCGGCAAGGCCAGGCCCGAGGTCTCGATGACGATGTGATCGGGCAATTCGGCGCGGCCGAGGATCTTCTCCATGGCCGGCAGGAAATCATCCGCCACGGTGCAGCAGATGCAGCCGTTGGACAATTCGATGATCTCGTCGGCGGCACAGGCCTCGCTGCCGCAATCAGCAAGCACCGAACCGTCGAAGCCGAGGTCGCCAAACTCGTTGACGATCAACGCGATCTTCCGGCCGCCCGCATTCTGCAAGAGGTGGCGGATCAACGTGGTTTTCCCGGCGCCGAGGAAGCCGGTGACGATGGTTGCAGGGATTCGGCCGGCGGCGCTCATGGACTTCCTTTCAAGACAAGCGGCAGGCCGGCTGCCACGAACAGGACGCGGTCGGCGGCTGCGGCGACTGCCTGGTTTAACCGCCCCTGCGCATCGCGAAATTGTCGGCCGAGCGGCGTGTCCGGCACCAGGCCCAGGCCGACCTCATTGGAAACAAACACGACAAGGCCGGAAAGGCGTTGGGCAGTCCGGCACAATGTCGCCGTCCGCGCTTCTAAGTCGGCCCTGGAATGCATCAGGTTGGAAAGCCAGAGCGTCAGGCAATCGACCAGAACCGCTCTCCCCTCCCCGGCGGCTTTCTCCAGGGCTGCTTCAACCGCGTCGGGCTCTTCTACCGTGTTCCAGCCGTCGGCACGCCGGGCGCGATGGTGGGCGATACGCGCCGCCATCTCCGCGTCGCCTGCCTCGGCCGTTGCCAGATACGTGCGCTGCAGGCCGCTCTTGATGACGAGCCGTTCCGCATAGGCGCTCTTGCCCGAGCGCGCACCGCCGAGCACCAGGACCAATCCTTGCTCCACGGCGCGATCTCAGCCGGGACCAGTCAGCCGTGCATGTACAGTGCCCGCAGCCGCGCCGAGGACCGCCCAGAACACCGCGCTAACGACCAGTGACGCCGCGGCGAAGTGTGCCGCAAGCTCCGCAGGCGCCGTGCTGGCGAATTCTGCGGGCTGCGGTGCGCCGATGATATGGGGAAGCGCCAGCAGCGCGACCCCGCCGACCCGAACCGCCTTGTTGGGCGTCAGCAGCAAGGCGGCGAGCCCCCCTGCCGTCACGACGACAGTAAAGGCCCACCAGAGCTGGCGGTCATGCAAATCGGCCGCCGCGTTGCCGGGCATCTCGGGCGGCAGCCCGAGCGCCGGCGCCAGCGCCACAGCCGTGAATCCCGCCGCTCCGAAGGCCAGGCCCATCCATCCGTCGATGCGCCGATTGCTGAGCGCCATCGCGCCGACCAGGGCCAGGGCGAAGCCGATGCCGGTCACCAAGGTGGCCAAAGACGTGTAGAGCGTCCGTTCGGCACCGTCTGCAGGCGTCCAGCCCTCCGCCGCATGGTCGTGGCTGTGCGGCGCCGTCGCCTGGCCGTCGTCCGCCGCATGACGAAGTGCGGCGGGCGCGTTCACCTCATAGGCTTCCGCGGCCAGGATGATCGGCGTGGTCGTCACATGCTGAAGCGCAGCCGTGACGAGGCCCGCGGCCAAGCCGGCGGCGGCTGCCGCCAGAATCAGGTTCCGCAACAAGGCCGGCTCAGTGGCAGGGCAGGCCGAAGGCGTGCCGGGTGTCGTGCGTGGCGTTGTGGATGGCCGTCGGATAGGCGAATCCCGCGCCGTAGACGACCAGGATACCCAAGGCGAGTGCAAGGACGGCCGGCCAACGGGCCCGGCTCGAGGTGGCGACGATCGCGGGCGAATAAACGTGCATGAAACCTCCCAGCCGTCCCACCGACGGCCACTTGAGCATTCACGCCCGGGCTGGTCTCCTGGCTTGCGGGTCTCCGCCGTCCCCGCGCCTTCCCGTTTCCGGTGGCATGATGCGGGGCGGCTCGCCGCTCACAGTTGCGGGGGCAGCTGCGGATTCGGAATCCCGACTTGGGTCCCTCCTCACCGCATTCCCATTTCATCCCCAGGTGCGTTTCCGCACCGGCGGGGAACCAGAGCATGGTCGATTATGAGCAAAGCGGGCTGCCGCGCAAGTGGCTCAGGCGGCTTCCTCTCGCCCACCAGCGCCATTGCCGTTTGCGTCGTCGTCGCCGGGCTTAGGCGGATTGAACTTGGCAGCGAGCTTCGGATAGCGGCGGGTGAACCATACCGCGAAGCGCCGCCGCCAGCGCCGCACGCGCGGGATATCCACGGACAGCACCAGGAGCCCAAGCGGCAGCATCCAGATTCCAAGGATCGGCAGAATTGAGAAAACGCCACCGAGGCAAAGGAGTACGCCGATGGTGATGCGCAGCCACGGCGACTTCGGCAGCGGCATCGTATACCTGCCGATCTTCACCGATCCTGCGACGGGCGGCTTGCCTGCCGCGCCGTTCTGCTCAACCATGGTCCATTCTTTCGCGCGTTCGGGGTCGTCCCGGGCCGGTTCAGACGGCCGTGCTCAGATGGCCTGCCGCCCTTGCAATAGCAAGCCGCTCCGAATATATGGCGCGCACCGATCCTCGGTAGCTCAGTTGGTAGAGCATTCGACTGTTAATCGAATGGTCGCTGGTTCGAGTCCAGCCCGGGGAGCCAGTTTCGAAAGGGGTTAGCGTAGCGCTAGCCCCTTTTTGTTTCTGGAGCGGGAGATAGCCTGAACGGCGCTCGCAACCCGCGGGTATTGAGTCCCGGTAAGCAGGGCTTAACGGTCCTGTCAGAAATCCTTCGATTTTAACGAAATCTGCCGCTGCAACGCGATAACTCTCGACTGAGTAAAGCGTTGGAGCCTCACGTGGGCATGCGAAGCTTCTTAAACGATCAGCGCGGCAATACGGCGATCATCTTCGCCTTCGCCATCGCGCCGCTCATCGCACTTTCCGGCGGCGCAGTGGATCTGTCGCACCGGGCGCAGGTTCGCACGGAAATGCAGAGCGCTGCGGATACGGCGGCGCTCGCCGCGGCGCGCACTATTCAGGCGGCAGCGAAGGGCAATGATGACGAGGACAAGTGGGGCAAGCTGAAGAAGCAGGCCGAACGTGCCGGCCTCGACGTATTCGCCGCAGCCGGATCCAAACTGTCCGGCCTCGAGGTAACGCCGAAGGTCAAGGTCTCAAAAGACGCTGTCACCGTCAGCGCTGTGGTCGACGTACCGACCTCCTTCCTGGGCGTGATCGGGATCGGCAAGCTTAAAGCGGCCGCGCTCGCGGAAGTGGGCGTCCCCAAGCCCGTTGAAGTCGAGATCGTGCTTGTGCTCGACTATTCCGGGTCGATGCGGGAGAACGATAAATACCTCCGGATGACAAAGGCTGCTCGTGATTTCATCGAGAGAATCGGCCGGGAGCGAAGCGAGAGCACGAAGATCGGTATCGTCCCGTTCTCGGACTATGTTTACGCCAATGTTCAGGGCCGCGAGGTCCGCGGCACGGCGCCAAACCAGTCCAACAAGTCGATAACAGTGTGTCTGAAGAATCGCGATTATCCGTATTCAGCGACGGCGGACCGGCCCAAGACCTCAGTCGACGCAAGCCGCTGGCCGGCGGCTGATGCCGCTGACACCCTCTGTCCTGCCTATGCAGGGCAGGGCCTGATGGCCCGGGACCTCACATCTGACCTGCCGTCGCTCAGCGCGGCTTTGAGCGGGATGACGCCGGTCAACATGACCAATATCGCGCTCGGCGCCGAGATGGGCTGGCACATGCTCACCTCCGAACCGCCCTTCAGCGAGGCAACAAACGACAAGGACGCCCGCAAGATCCTGATCCTCCTGACCGACGGGGTGCAGACGATCGCGGCGGCCGGGCCCAGCGGGGAGGTTTCCACGCTGGCTGCCGACCAGACCACGGCGGAGTTGTGCCAGAACGCCAAGGCGGCCAAGGTTCAAGTTTTCACAATCGCCTACGACATTGCGGATCCCCGGGTGCGTGGCCTGCTTGCGGGCTGTGCATCAGATACGGCGAGCTACCATGAGCCAAAGGAGGCCGGCGACATCTCCGCCGTGTTCCAGGCCATCTTCGACCAGATCGCGCAGTCCGTATGGCTCAGGCGCTAGCATGTGATATCCGGCCCGCGATTGGCGTCGCGGGCCGGAGGCGATCTAGCGCTTTGAAAGCCAATCCTTCATCTCGGCGATCTCGCGCTCCTGGTCGGCGATGATCTTTTCCGCCATGGCCCGCAACTCGGAGTCTTTTCCGTATTGCAACTCGATCCGGGCCATGTCGATCGCGCCCTGGTGATGCGGGATCATCATCGTCACGAAGTCCCGATCTGGATCGCCCGAGGGCTGCAAGCCGTGCATGGCCTCCATCATCCTCGTGTTGGCCTCGGTATAGGCCTTGCTTGCATCCGCGGGGGCGACCGCAGGCTGCGCTGAGTGGTCATTGTGGTCCTGTGCCCGGCTGAGTGACATGGTGGCCGCCAGCAATGCGAGAGCGGAAGCGGTTGCGAATTTCATGCTCTATGTTTTCCCTCTGAGTTAATGCGGGGCGGAGCGCCTAGGTGAGCCGGACGGCGCGCAGCCGCAGGGCATTCGCGATGACGCTGACGGACGACAGGGCCATGGCGGCGGCAGCGATCATGGGTGAGAGCAGCAGGCCGAAGATCGGGTAGAGGAGCCCGGCGGCGATCGGCACTCCGGCCGCATTATAGACGAAGGCGAAGAACAGGTTCTGGCGGATATTGCCCATCACCGCCGCGGACAGCTTCCTGGCGCGCAGGATGCCCTCGAGGTCGCCGCTAAGCAGCGTCACCCCGGCGCTCTCCATCGCGACATCGGTGCCGGTACCCATGGCGATCCCGACATCGGCGGCGGCGAGCGCCGGCGCATCGTTCACGCCGTCGCCGGCCATGGCCACAACTCGGCCCTCCCCGCGCAGCCGGCGGACCACGTCGCTCTTGCCCTCCGGCAGGACCTCGGCCTGAACCTCAGAGATACCAAGCCGGCCCGCGACTGCCTCCGCGGTGGTGCGGCTGTCGCCGGTCAGCATCACGACGCGGATACCGGATCCCCGAAGGGTCGCGACCACCGCGGCGCTTGTGGGCTTCACGGGATCGGCAATGGCGATAGCTCCGGCGGGCCGGCCATCGATGCCGACCAGGACCACCGTAGCCCCGTCGCGTCGCATCTCTTCGGCAACAGCCGCAAGGTCAGTGGTATCGACGCCGCTGCCGGCGAGAAAGGCACGGTTGCCAAGCAGCACCCGCCGGCCTTCCACGGTGCCGAGCGCGCCCCGCCCGGTCGGCGAGTCGAACTCCGAGACCGAGGCCAGGGCCAGACCGCGCTCCTGGGCGGCGCCGACAATGGCTTTCGCCAGCGGATGCTCGCTGGCAAGCTCGACGCTCGCGGCCAGGCGCAACAATTCGGCTTCCGTGAACCCGCCAGCCGGGACAATGGCAGTGACGGCCGGCTTGCCTTCCGTGAGCGTGCCGGTCTTGTCCACCACCAGCGTGTCGACTTTCTCCAGCCGCTCGAGCGCTTCGGCACTGCGGATCAGCACGCCCGCCTGCGCGCCACGACCGACGCCGACCATGATGGACATCGGCGTGGCGAGGCCGAGGGCACAAGGACAGGCGATGATCAGCACAGCGACAGCCGCAATCAGGCCGTAGGAGGAACTCGGCTCCGGGCCGAACACCGCCCAAGCCGCGAAGGCCAGCACCGCCACCCCGATCACCGCCGGGACGAATAGGCCGGAAACCCGGTCCGCCAGCCGCTGGATCGGGGCGCGGCTTCTCTGCGCCTCGGCTACGAGTTGCACGATGCGCGCCAATAGAGTGTCGCGCCCGACCTTGTCGGCCCGGATGATCAAGCTGCCGCTCTGGTTGATGGTGCCGCCGAGCACTGCGCCGCCGGGCTCCTTGGTCACCGGCATGGACTCGCCGGTGACCATGGATTCATCGACAGCGCCCCTGCCCTCCAGCACCACCGCGTCCACCGGGACCCGTTCGCCCGGCCGGACGCGCAGCAGGTCCCCGACCTGGACCTCCGCGAGTTCGATCTCAGTCTCGCTACCGTCCGGAGCGATCCGGCGGGCCGTCTTGGGTGTGAGGTCGAGGAGCGCCCGGATCGCGCCGCCCGTGGTTTCACGCGCCCGCAGCTCCAAGATCTGCCCGAGGAGGACCAGCACCGTGATCACGGCAGCGGCTTCGAAGTAAACCGCAACCTCGCCATGCATTCCGCGGAAAGCCGGCGGAAACACCTGCGGCGCGAGTGTCGCGACCAGACTGTAGCCCCACGCCACGCCCGTACCCATTGCGATGAGGGTGAACATGTTCAGGTTGCGTGTCTTGAGCGAGTGCCAGCCTCGCACAAAGAACGGCCAGCCGGCCCACAGCACAACGGGCGTGGCGAGCAGCAGCTGAATCCAGTTGTTGAGGGCCGGGCTGACCGAGCGGTCCAGCCCCAGCAGGTGGCCGCCCATGGCCAGCACCAGCACAGGCAGGGTCAGGGCCGTGCCGATCCAGAACCGGCGCGTGAAATCGACGAGCTCGGGGTTGGGGCCGACATCGGCCGTCGCGATCTCCGGCTCAAGCGCCATCCCACAGATCGGACAGGACCCCGGGCCGACCTGCCGCACCTCGGGATGCATCGGGCACGTATAGACCGTGCCCTCGGGCACGTGCTCGACCGGCGCTTTGGCTTCCTCAGGCGCCAAATAGCGTTCAGGGTCGGCCAGAAATTTGGTCTTGCACCCTGCTGAGCAGAAATAATACGGCCGCCCGGCGTAGTCCGCCCGGTGCTTTGCGGTGTGTGGGTCCACCCACATTCCACAGACCGGGTCTTTCACCTTGTGCTCGGACCCCGCCGGGGCAGCGGTGGATGGGCCAGTATGTGCCTCGCCACAGCAGCCATGGCCGGCATGCATGTGGCCGGCGGGTGCAGGCGCAGATGAGTCCTGCTTCAGATCGAATGGCGCGTTCATCAGCCGCTCCTCGCAGTAAACATGAGCGAGATATCGGGCCTCCAGTAACGGGAAGGTCAAGCGGCTATTTTCAAAAGACGCTGAACGGGTCACGCCGATGCCGCGGCGGGGCGCGAGCCTGTCGGGGTAGCCGCCCTACGGAGGGTTAACCCGTTGCTAACAAAGCCATCCACGACGGCATTGCTGCGATGCGGGACGAAGCCTACTGCAGCGCACAAGGATGCTTAACTTGGAGCGGTAAGCACACCAACCAGAGAAATGCCCTGCAATGGCCTCCATCAGCACCCCGGCGGGATTGGCACCGCGCCCGCAAGCGCCAAGCGCGGCGCTTCCGCATTTCGGCCGCGCAGCTATCGAGTTCATTACTATCCTCGGCGCTGCGTCGCGCGTCGCCCAGGCAGTCGAGTCCCGTCGGCCACCCGCGGGCGCTGACCTGCAAACCCTTGGCATCAGCGGTCCGCTGCCGACCGTCCGGTAGGCTTCATCCGGCGATGACGCGGACCTCCTCGTCGTCATCCTCGGGGACGGCGGCACTCGGCTGGCCAGCCTGGGATCCGTTGCCCGCCTGACCCGCTTTGGCGAATGCGCCCGGTTGGCGCGGCCCGCGAGCCTTGGACAAAACCAGGGCGACCATGGCGACTGTGCCGGCCGCGAGCAGGACTCCGACAGCGAACATGGCCCCGTCCAGGGCGGGCAATTCGCTGCCCAGCGGATTGCCTGAGAACAACAGCGCAACAGCGCTGATCGCAACAAGCGGCACAATTGCAATCAACCCGGCCACAAATGCCAGGGCCCGTGCGCTACCGCGAAAAAGCCGGCTCGGACCGAACATGACGAGCATGGACGACCCGAAAGCGAGGGTTGCCCCGAGCATGAGGAGCACCCCCGCTCCGCGCTCTCCCGACACGTCGACGGCCGCCAGGAACAGGCCGATCCCGAGCGCGCCAAGAAAGGCGACGATGCTGGCCCCGAGGGCCACCGAGAACAGCAACAACCGCAAGCCGACGTCCTCTCAGCTGCTCGGATCAGTAGACCGGCGCGTTCTCGTGGCTTAACGTTTTGCCGGAGTGGAACGATCCAACTCGTATCCGCACGACAAGAACCGACATGGGAGGACACAATGGGCAGGAAGTATGCTCTGGGAGCCGCTGTTGCCGCGCTGATGAGCTTTGGCTTCGCAGCTCCGGCCGTGGCGCAGGCGACAATCGCCATCTCGTGCTCGTCGCTGGGTATCGAGCTGGAACTCTGCCAGACCGGCGCCGATGCCTGGGCCAAGGAAACCGGCAACCAGGTCACGCTGGTGTCCACCCCGGCCGACGCGCAGGAGCGTCTGGCGCTTTACCAGCAGCTGCTGGCCGCGGGCTCAGCCGACATCGACGTGTTTCAACTCGATGTGGTGTGGCCGGGCATCCTCGCCAATCACCTGATCGACCTGCGCCAGCACATCCCGGCCGACGACCTGGCCGACCACTTTGAGGGATTGGTCAGCAACAATGTCGTCGGCAAGAGCCTGGTGGCCGTGCCGTTCTTTGTCGACGCCGGCCTGCTCTACTTCCGCAAGGACCTCCTAGAGAAGCACAGCAAGCAGCCGCCGCAGACCTGGGCGGAGCTGACCGAAACCGCTCAGGCGATCGTCGACGCCGAGCGCGGCGGCGGCAATGCCGGCATGCAGGGCTATGTCTGGCAGGGGCGCGCCTACGAGGGCCTGACCTGCAATGGAATCGAATGGGTGGCGAGCAATGGCGGCGGGACCATCATCGACGCTGAAGGCAAGGTGACCGTCAACAATCCGCAGGCGGCCGAGGCGATAACCACGGCCAAGGGCTGGATCGGGACAATCAGCCCGGCCGGCGTGCTGAACTACGGCGAGGAGGAATCGCGCGGCGTCTTCCAGTCGGGCAATTCGGTGTTCATGCGCAACTGGCCCTACGCCTGGGCGCTGGCCAATGCCGAGGACAGCCCGATAAAGGACAAGGTCGGCATCGCGGCACTGCCTAAGGGCGCCGGCGAGAACGGCCGCAGCGCGGCGTGCCTCGGCGGCCAGCAGCTTGCCGTGTCGAAATATTCGGCTCACCCGGAGGAAGCGGCCAGCTTGGTCGCCTACCTGACAGGCGCGGCAGAGCAGAAGCGCCGCGCTCTGGAAGGCTCGTTCAACCCGACCCGGCGCAGCCTCTACCAGGACCAGGAACTCCTGGCGGCCAACCCGTTCTTCGGCCAGTTCATGGCGGTGCTGGAGGGCGCGGTCGCCCGGCCTTCCACCGTCACCGGCGCCAAATACAACCAGGTCTCCAGCGAGTTCACCCGCGCGGTGCACAACACGCTGTCCGGCCAGGGGACGGCGGAGGAGAACCTGCAGCAGCTTGAGTCCGCGCTCGACAGGTTGGGTCGCGGCGGTCGCTGGTAGCCGTATGACGAGGAGGCAGGGCGCGGGGGCGTAGCCCGGATGGAGCTCCAGCGTAATCCGGGGCTTGCCGGCCAATCCCGCATTGCGCTGCGCTCCATGCGGGCTACGGACGCTCACGGATGCGGTACGCTTTCGCAACAGCGGGCGCGGGCCGCATGGCTCTTCCTGGCCCCCATGCTGGTCGCGCTGCTGCTGGTCGCCGCCTGGCCGCTGCTGCGCACCGTGTTCTTCAGCTTCACCGACGCCAACCTTTCCGATCTCTCGGCGTGGGAGTTCGTCGGCTTTGTGAACTACGTCTTCCTTCTGGAGGACCCGCTCTGGTGGAAGGCGGTCGGCAATACGCTGTTCTTTGCCGTGATCTCGGTCGCGATCGAAACCGCGCTGGGCCTGGTCATCGCGCTGACCCTGAACGCGCACATGCCCGGCCGGGGCCTGCTGCGCGCGGCGGTGCTCATTCCCTGGGCAATCCCGACCGTCGTCTCCGCCAAGATGTGGGGCTGGATGCTGCACGACCTTTATGGGGTCGTGAACGCCATGCTGCTGGGCATCGGCGTCATCGACCAGCCCCTCGCCTGGCTGGCCGATCCGACCCTGTCGCTGGTGTCCATCATCGCTGTCGACGTCTGGAAGGCGACGCCTTTCATGGCGCTGCTGATCCTGGCGGCGCTGCAGGTGCTGCCGAGCGAAGTCTATGAGGCGGCCCGCGTCGACGGGGTGCATCCGGTGAAGGTGTTCTTCCGGGTCACCCTGCCGCTGATCCGGCCGGCCTTGCTGGTCGCGGTGATCTTCCGCGGGCTGGATGCGCTACGCGTGTTCGACGTGATCTACGTGCTGACTGGCAACAACGAGAACACCGCCTCGATGTCGGTCTATGCCCGCCAGCAGCTCGTGGATTTCCAGGATGTCGGCTACGGCTCGACCGCGGCCACCTGCCTGTTCCTGGTGGTGGCGCTTGTGACTGTGCTGGTGATCACCGTCGGCCGGGTCAACATCAGCGCCAGCGAGGGCGGTCGCTGATGCGCAGGTCGATCCTCGGCCAGGTCGGCTTCTACGCGCTGATCGCCTTCATCATCTTCTATGCCGTATTCCCCTTCTATTGGGCCGTGGCCTCATCGCTGAAGGGCGGCAACGCGATCTTCGATGTCGATCTCTTTCCGGCGAACCCGAGCCTGGCGAACTACACGAGCCTTTTCGCCGAGCAGCCGTTCGCGCTCAACATCCTCAATTCGCTAATCGTGGCGACGGTCGCCACAGCCGTTTCTCTGTTCCTCGCCGTCACCGCCGCCTACGCACTCGGACGCGTCCGATTCCGCGGCCGGGCGGCGATGCTTTTCGCGATCCTCAGCGTCTCCATGTTCCCGCAGATCGCGGTGCTCTCGGGGATGTTCGAGCTGATCCGTTTCCTTGGCCTCTACAACACGCTGACCGGCCTGATCCTGTCGTACCTGATCCTGACGCTGCCTTTCACCGCCTGGGTGCTGACAGCATTCATGCGCGAGCTGCCGCGCGAACTGGAGGAAGCGGCGATTATAGACGGGGCCTCGCCCTGGCGCATCCTCACCCGCGTCTTCCTGCCAGTGATGGGACCGGCGCTCGCCGCCACCGGCCTGCTCGCATTCATCGTGGCGTGGAACGAGTTCCTGTTCGCGCTAACTTTCACGCTCTCCAACGAGCGCCGCACCGTGCCGGTCGCCATCGCCCTGATCACCGGGGCCAGCGCCTACGAGCTGCCCTGGGGCCGTATCATGGCCGCGTCTGTGATCGTCACGGTGCCGCTCATCCTGCTGGTCCTCATTCTGCAGCGGCGGATCGTCTCCGGCCTCACTGCCGGCGCGGTGAAGGGGTAAGCCATGGCCGAAGTGAGCTTGCGCAACGTGGACAAGACCTTCGGCCAGGTCCACGTCATCAAGTCGGTCGACCTGCAGATCGCCAATGGCGAGTTCTGCGTCTTTGTCGGCCCGTCGGGCTGCGGAAAGTCCACGTTGCTGCGCCTGGTGGCGGGGCTGGAGGACGCCTCCGCAGGCTCGATTCATATCGGCGGCCGCGACGTGACACGCCGGCCCCCGGCGGAGCGCGGCGTGGCCATGGTGTTCCAGTCCTACGCGCTCTATCCGCACATGAAGGTGGCCGACAACATCACCTTTGGCCTCAAGACCGCGCGCACGGAAAAGGGCGAGACCGCGCGCCGCCTGGCCCGCGCCGCGTCTATGCTGCAGCTGGAGCCCCTGCTCGACCGCAAGCCGGCGCAGCTTTCAGGCGGCCAGCGACAGCGCGTCGCCATAGGCCGGGCTATAGTGCGCGAGCCGGAGGTTTTTCTGTTCGATGAGCCGTTGTCCAATCTCGACGCGGCGCTCCGGACGCAAATGCGCATCGAGATTGGCGGGCTCCATAACGAGCTCGGCGCCACCATGATCTATGTCACCCACGATCAGGTCGAGGCCATGACTATGGCGGACAAGATTGTGGTGCTGAACGCCGGGCGCGTCGAGCAGGTGGGCGCGCCGCTCGACCTTTACCACCGCCCCGCCAACCTGTTCGTCGCCGGTTTCATCGGCAGCCCCCGCATGAACTTCCTGAATACGCGCATCCTTAAGTCGGGTGGAGGCCTGGCGCGGGTAGAATTGCCGGGCGGCGGGGCTATCGGGGTGCCTCTGGCCGGAGCGCGCTTCAAGCCAGGGGATCCCGTGGTGCTCGGCGTGCGCCCGGAACATCTCGCCCTCGGCAACAGCGTGGATGGGCGCATCTCCGGCACTGTCAGGCTCGTGGAGCGCCTCGGAGCCGAAACCATCCTCTACGTTGACGTGCCCGGCGCCGATCCGCTCGTCGTGCGGACGGCGGGGCTGGCGCGCGAAAAGACCGGCGACCCTGTCACTATCGGGGTCAGTGCAATTGCCTGCCATCTTTTCTCACCGGATGGCCCGGCGCTGGTGAACGGGGAAATAGCATGAGTGCGGCCAGAGCGCGTCGATACGGAAACACCGAGCAGGTGATGCGCGGCCGTTTCCAGGAGCCTATTTTGAGGCCCGCCCTGGTCACCGGTGCCCTCACCAGCGTAGCAACTACAGCGTTGCTCGCCGCCTTGGCCCGGGCGGAGGGCAAGGGAGCCCTGCAGCCCACAAACTCGACCAGTCATTGGCTGCACGGGGACAGCGCCGGCCGGGTAAGGCAAGCGGACATCGGGCACACCCTCCTGGGCTACGCCACCCATCACGCTTCGGCCGTCTTCTGGGCCGTGCCATTCCATTGGTGGCTGTCCCGCCGCCCGCCCCGCTCGCGATACGAACTCCTTCGCGACGCAGCAGTCATGGCTGCGATCGCGGCGGCGGTGGATTACGGCCTTGTGCCTCGCCGCCTCACGCCGGGGTGGGAAACCGTGCTTTCCAAACGTTCTATCGTCGCGACCTATGCCGCGCTTGCGGTCGGGCTGGCCGCCGGCGCGATGCTGTCGCAGGACCGTCACCGCACCCGCTGAGGGGGCTGAGGTCAGGACCGCAGGACAGCCCGTCCTGCAAAGCGGGCTGCCGGCCCGAGCTCCTCCTCGATGCGGATGAGCTGGTTGTATTTCGCCGTGCGGTCGGAACGCGCCAGCGACCCGGTCTTGATCTGCCCGCAGTTCGTGGCCACCGCCAGATCCGCGATGGTGGAATCCTCTGTCTCGCCCGAGCGGTGCGACATTACGGCCCGGTAACCCGCTTTGTGGGCCGTCTCTACGGCGTCCAGCGTTTCGGTAAGGGATCCGATCTGGTTGACTTTGACCAGGATCGCATTTGCCACGCCGCGCTTAATGCCCTGGCGAAGACGCTTCGAATTTGTAACGAAAAGGTCGTCTCCGACCAGCTGGCACTTCGACCCGACCGCTTCCGTCAGCGCTTTCCAGCCGTCCCAGTCGTCTTCCGCCATGCCGTCTTCAACGGAGATGATCGGATACCGGGCGACCAGGTCGGCTAGGTAGCCGGCCATTTCTTCCGAGCCGAGCACCCTGCCCTCGCCGGCCAAGTCGTAGCGGCCGTCCTTGAAGAACTCAGTGGCGGCACAGTCCAGCGCCAGGAAAACGTCCTCGCCTGGCCGATAGCCGGCCTGCTCGATGGACCGCATGACGAACTGCAGGGCGTCATCCGCGGACGCCAGCCCCGGCGCGAACCCGCCCTCGTCTCCGACATTGGTGTTGTGCCCAGCGTCCTTCAGCGCCTTCTTCAAGGTCTGAAATATCTCCGCACCGGTCTGCACCGCCTCTGCAAGAGTCTCGGCGCCGACCGGCATGATCATGAATTCCTGAAAGTCGATCGGATTGTCAGCGTGCACCCCGCCATTGATGATGTTCATCATCGGCACTGGCAGAAGCCGCGCATTCATCCCGCCAACATAGCGGTAGAGCGGCGCGCCGTTCGCCTCGGCCGCAGCTTTCGCGACGGCCAGCGAGACGCCGAGAATGGCGTTCGCCCCGAGCCGGCCCTTGTTCTCCGTCCCGTCCAGCCGGATCAACGTTTCGTCGATCTGGACCTGGTTCTCGGCCTCCATCCCGCCAATGGCCTCGAATATCTCGCCGTTCACCGCCTCGAGCGCCTGCCGGACGCCCTTTCCGCCAAAGCGGGCCTTGTCGCCATCGCGCAGCTCGACCGCCTCATACGCGCCGGTAGATGCGCCGGACGGCACTGCGGCGCGGCCGAACGAGCCGTCTTCCAACGTCACATCAACCTCGACTGTCGGGTTGCCACGGCTGTCGAGGATTTCGCGGCCGAGGATGTCGATAATGGCGGTCATTGTCTCTCCTGATTTGGAGCGTTCCATAAGCGAAGCGCCCGGGCAGCGAAAGTCGGGCAGAACTCCTAGGAACCTTGGCAGGCAAGGCGCGTTCAAACTCGGCTTCAACCTTCAGGAGTTCAGAATGCGTTCATTATCTTTGGCGGCAATCGCTGCGCTTGCGCTCGCAGTGGCGGGTTGCCAGTCCGGTGGCGGACAGTCGACAATGGCGGACAGCCCGGCGAATACGACAGACGGCCAGGTGGGCGGCGCAGGCGGCGCAGGAACGGAAGGCACCGATCAGTAAGGACGGACGGGCGCACTCTCGCGGGCGAGAGGCGAGACCGCGCTTTCAAAGTGCTTTCGCCAGCTGGTCCAGGGCGACCAGCTGGCGCAGCAAATCCTCCATCCGATCCAAGGGGACCATATTCGGGCCGTCGGACGGCGCACAATCCGGATCCTGGTGGGTTTCGATAAACACAGCGGCGACGCCCACCGCGACGGCGGCTCGCGCCAGGACTGCGACAAAATCCCTGTCGCCCCCAGAGGAAGTGCCTTGCCCGCCCGGCTGCTGCACGGAATGCGTCGCATCGAACACCACCGGCGCGCCCATTGCGGCCATGATCGGCAGCGCGCGCATGTCCGACACCAACGTGTTGTAGCCGAACGAGGCGCCGCGCTCCGTCAACAGCACATTGGGGTTTCCACTTTCGACCACCTTCGCGAGGACATTCTTCATGTCCCATGGCGCCAGGAACTGCCCCTTCTTGACGTTGACGACGCGCCCTGTCTTTGCCGCAGCGACCAGCAGGTCCGTCTGGCGGCACAGGAAGGCCGGAATCTGCAAAATGTCGACAATCGAAGCGACCTCAGCGCACTGGGCGGGCTCATGCACATCGGTCACAACCGGTAGACCGAGTTCGTTCTTGATCGCTTCGAATACCGGCAGCGCGCTTTCCAGGCCCAGTCCGCGGCGGCCTGAGAGGCTGGTGCGGTTCGCCTTGTCGAAACTCGACTTGTAGACGAGGCCAATGCCGAGGCGCCGGCACATGCCGCTGAGCTGCCCCGCGATTTCGAAGGCGTGGTCCCGGCTTTCCATCTGGCAGGGCCCCGCGATAAGGGCGAGCGGCAGGTCGTTGCCGAACCGGACGGGTCCAGCACTCACATGCGTATTGGCATCCGCCATCTTCAATCCTTCCCGAAAGCAAGTACGGCGCCGAGGCCGGCCGAGGGTGGCACCACGATACGCGGTCCGTGCCGAGCGGCCGTTGATCCGGCATAACCGATGGCCCGGTCCAGATCAGCCACCTTGAGATCGATGGCGGCGAGTACGGGTCCGCGCCGGGGCTCGGGCGGGTCCACGCCGTAGCGCGACGCGAACTCCCGCGGTGTCACCAATGAGAGAACCGTCCCCCCGCTTTGCACCTCGAGGCCATTCGCGGTGGTCTTCAGGTCGGCACTGGCCGTGATTGACGCCAGCAGGTTGCGAAAGGCTGAAGGATCGTCGGCAACGGCCGTTACACCAGATACGCCCTCCGTCCCGTTCGGATGACTGACAAGCGGCTCGCTCCACAGCGCATCCGCATTGATCCGCTGGCAGAAAAACAGGCTAGCATCGGGCGCGCCGGCGTCAGCCGCAAAGGCCAATACGACGCCTATCTCCTGGACTGACCCGTCTGGCAGGGTGGCGTCCCGAGCAAAGCGAAAGAGCGGACCGGTCCCGTCCAGTTCCCGCGCGTCGCGCTCGGCATCGTCGCTGCGCAGGGCCAGCATAGCAAAGCCTTCACCCCTGCGTTCGGTAAACCGCTTCAACCGCGTGACAAAAGTCACTCCGTGCGCAGCCGCCTGGTCAGCAGCGTTCCGGTCAATGAACGTGATCGGTTCGAGATACGTCCCGTTGCGGAAAAAGACGCAGCAATTGCCGGTCCCGAATGGATGGATTGCATCCGGTGCGACGGTAAAACCGAGGCCCGTCAGCCGCGAGCGGGCCAGCGTCGTCACCGGAAAGACGAGGTGGTCGATGGGGCGGGCCATGTCGCGGTCTTGTAGCCAATTTCAGGGCCGAGGCCAGCCGATGCTCACAAGGCAGGCAATCAGTGCCCGTTATCGTGCCCAACCATTGCACTTGGAAAACGTCGCCGAGGAGATCATACCAGCCGGCTCTGCTCCACCGCGGCCGCGATGAAGGAGGCGAAGAGCGGGTGCGGGTCGAACGGGCGCGACTTCAGCTCGGGGTGATACTGGACGCCGATGAACCAGGGATGGTCGGAGAACTCGATCGTCTCCGGCAGAAGGTTGTCCGGTGACATGCCGGAGAAGCAAAGGCCGGCACCCTCCAGCCGCTCCTTGTATTCGATATTCACCTCGTAGCGGTGCCGGTGGCGCTCGGTGATCTCGGTGTCGCCGTAGATCGCGGCGATCCGGCTCTCCGACTTGAGGATGGCCGGATAGGATCCCAGCCGCATCGTGCCGCCAAGGTCGCCCTGGGCGAGACGGGTTTCCAGTTGGTTGCCCTTCAGCCACTCGGTCATCAGGCCGACGACGGGCTCTTCCGCCGGGCCGAACTCGGTGGAACTCGCACCTTCCACGCCAGCCAGGCTACGGGCGGCCTCGATGACGGCCATTTGCATGCCGAAGCAGATGCCGAAATACGGCACTTTTCGCGTGCGCGCGAAAGTAACGGCGTTGATCTTGCCCTGCGTGCCCCGCTCACCGAAGCCACCAGGGACGAGGATGCCGTTGACACGATCGAGGTGCGGCGCCGGATCTTCCTGCTCAAAAATCTCGCTCTCGATCCAGTCCAGCTTGACGCGCACCTTGTTGGCGATGCCGCCATGCTGCAACGCCTCGATGAGCGATTTGTAGGCGTCCTTCAGGCCGGTATATTTGCCGACCACCGCGATGGTCACCTCGCCTTCCGGATGGTGCATGACCCGGGTGATCTCGCGCCATCGCTCCAGGTTCGGCGGCGGCGCGTTCTCCTCGCCGAAGGCGGCCAGCACTTCGCGGTCGAGCCCTTCTTCGTGGTAGGCGATCGGGACGTCATAGATGGAACCGACATCCAGTGCCTGGATGACGGCGCTCTCGCGCACATTGCAGAACAGCGCCAGCTTGCGACGATCGCCTTCGGGAATCGGACGGTCGGAGCGCACCAGCAGGATGTCGGGCTGGATGCCGATGGAGCGCAGTTCCTTGACGGAATGCTGCGTCGGCTTGGTCTTCAGTTCGCCCGCCGGAGCAATGAACGGGACAAGCGTCAGGTGGATATAGATGCACTGATTGCGTGGCAGGTCGTTGCCGAGCTGGCGGATGGCTTCAAAGAAGGGCAGCGCCTCGATGTCGCCGACCGTTCCGCCGATCTCGACGAGAACGAAATCGAACTCCTCGTTTCCGTCGAGCACGAACGCCTTGATGGCGTCCGTCACATGCGGGATCACCTGGACGGTGCCGCCGAGGTAATCGCCGCGCCGCTCCTTGGTGATGATGTCCTGATAGATGCGGCCTGTGGTGACGTTGTCGCGACGATTGGCCGAGCGCCCGGTGAAGCGCTCGTAATGACCCAGGTCGAGGTCGGTCTCGGCACCATCGTCGGTGACGAACACCTCGCCGTGCTGATACGGGCTCATCGTTCCCGGATCGACATTGAGGTAAGGGTCGAGCTTTCGAAGCCGGACTTTGTAGCCGCGCGCCTGCAACAGCGACCCGAGAGCCGCTGAAGCGAGACCTTTCCCCAAGGAGGAAACCACGCCGCCGGTGATGAAAATGTACCGCGCCATGGGTCTCACGTCTTAGACCGCCGGAATCGATCCGGGGAGTCGAATCTTTGCGGGTCGGATATGCGGCCCGCCACTGGCCGCGGCACTATTGAGGCGCAGGGGCCGGGGCGGGTGCGGGAGGTGCGGCCACCGGCGGGGCCGCCGCCGGAATCTCCGGAGCCGGCAGGGCCGCCGCTGGCGCGGGGGCGGTTACTGGCGCAGGCGTCTCGACCGGCGGCATTGGCGCAGGAGCCGCAGCGCCTTCGGCAGGGGCGGCCGGCGGGGCTTGCGGTCCGGCAGCCGGAGCCGACGGTCCGCCAAGTGATTCGAGCAGGTCCTGGGCGCTTTCAGGAGCGCCGATGGGCGCCGGAGCCGCGGGCGCGCTTGTTTCGGCGGGAGCAGTCTGTCCCGGCAGCCGGTCGAGAATATCCCCCGGACGCGTCTCTACCCGGGCCAGCAGGGCCAAGCCGATCGAAGTGAGGAAGAACACGCCGGCCAGCACGCCGGTCGATCGCGTCAGGACGTTGCCGGCGCCGCGACCGGTCATCATCCCGCCAGCGCCGCCGCCAATGCCGAGCGCGCCGCCTTCGGAGCGCTGCAGCAGCACCAAGCCGATCATGGCGAGCACCACCATGAGGTGAACAACAATCAGAACAGTCGTCATAATCCGTCTTTCGTCCGCCGCCTCATACCTGAGGCGGCTCATGCTTGAAACCCTACGGCCCGGCGGCTGCGCGCACGATGGCGAGGAAGTCCGCGGCCTTAAGACTGGCCCCGCCGATCAAGCCGCCGTTCACATCCGGAACGGCGAGGATCGCGGCGGCATTGGCAGGTTTCATCGAACCGCCGTACAGAACGCGCACTTCACCGCCCGTGGCACCGAAACGGCACTGTAGTTCGCGACGGATATGGGAATGGGCTGTCGCAATGTCATCCTCGCCCGCCGTGCGCCCCGTTCCGATCGCCCAGACGGGCTCGTAGGCAACCACCAGATCCTCGGGAGCCGCTGGCAGGGAGCCCTCCAGTTGGCGCGAGATGACGTCGAGCGCCTCGCCACGATCACGCTCTGCCTCGGTCTCGCCGATGCAGACGATCGCGGTAAGCCCGGCCCGCCGCGCGGCCTGCGCCTTGGCGCGCACGGTCTCGTCGGTTTCCCCATGATTGGTCCGTCGCTCCGAATGGCCGAGGATCACCGCACGAGCGCCGGCGTCCGCCAGCATCTCGGCCGAGATATCACCTGTGTGGGCGCCGGATGGAGCCGCGTGGCAATCCTGCCCGCCGAGAAGCAGCGGCGAGCCCCGCACACGCCATGCCGTTTGGGCGATCAGCGTTGCCGGAGGGCAAAGTAATACATCGGCCCGTCCCTCGACCTCGCGCGCGCCGTCCGCCACGGCGGCGGCCTCGTCGAGGCTCGCGGCGAGGCCGTTCATCTTCCAATTTCCCGCGATCAAATGGCGCATGTGGGTCTGAGCTCCGCGCACTGAGGCAGCGCGCACTGGATGCGCTTGGCAGCGCTGAGCGGGGGTCTTATGATCCTGTCGCCGGGGCGGGCACGCACCCGGCCTTTTCTTGTCGGCCAGAGGCTTTTTCATGCTCGACCGTTTGCGTCAAGGTGCCCAGGGCTGGGTATCCAAGCTGCTGATGCTCCTCCTTGTGCTCAGCTTCGGCATCTGGGGCGTCTCCGGCCAGCTGAGCGGCTACGGCGCCGGTACGGTCGCCACCGTCGGCGACCAGGAGATCACCGTTCCGGAGTTCGCACGGGCGCAGGAGCGGCTGCAGCGCGCCGGCCAGCAGGCCGCCCCGGAGCAGGTGCTCAACCAGCTGATCATGACCGCGGCGCTGGACGATGCGGCGCAAAGCGTCAATCTCGGCGTGTCCGACGACACGGTCGCGAAGCGGATCGCGGCAGACCCGACCTTCCAGGGTCAGGGCGGCAGCTTCGACCGCGACCGCTTCACCGCCTTGCTCCAGAACGCCGGGATGGACACCAACGATTACGTCCTGGATGTCCGCCAGCAGGCGATCCGTGGCCAAATCGCCACCTCCGTGGGCGCCGGCGTGGGAGTGCCGCAGCCGCTGGTCGAAGCGCTCTACCGCTTCCAGAACGAGGAGCGCGCGCTGTCCTATGTGGTTGTGGACCAGGCCGCGATCGAGCCAGTCGGCCAGCCGGACGACGCGGCCCTGCAAGCCTTTTTCGACGCCAACCAGGAACGCTTCCGCGCTCCGGAATATCGTCGTCTCGCCCTGGTCACGCTGGAGCCGGCCGCTCTGGCCAAGCCGGAAACTGTGACCGAGGAAGAGATCGCGGCCGAGTATCAGCGGCGCCTGCCCACACTGACGCGCCCGGAGCGACGTCGCATCGAACAGGTCAGGTTCGAGAGCCGCGAGGCCGCCGAACAGGCGCTTGCGAGCCTGGCGGGTGGCTCGGATCTCGGTCCGGTGGCCCAGAGCCGCGCGCTCGCGCCGGCGGACCTCGACCAGGGGCTGAAGACACAGGCCGAGTTTCTCGATCCCGCAGTGGCGCAGGCGGCTTTTGCAGCCCAGCCAAATGTAGCGGTGCCGGTTCTTGAGGGGGCGATCGAGCCGTCTCTCATCAAAGTGACCGCGGTCGAACCCGGCTCGGTGACGCCCTTGGCCGAGATCGCGCCGCGCCTGCGCGACGAGATCGCCGGGCGCAAAGCCCGTGATGCCGTCCAGAATGTTTATGACGAAGTAGAGGACCAGCGGGCCGGCGGAGCTCCGCTCCAGGAGATTGCCGCAGCCACATCCCTGCCCTTCCGTGAAGTTCCGGCCGTGGCGGCTGACGGCACTGCCCCGGATGGAACGCAAGTTCCCGACCTACCGGCACGCGACCAGCTGCTGACCGAGGCTTTCGAGAGCGACGTGGGCGTCGAAAACAACCCGGTGCGGTTCGGCGACAGCGGATTCGTCTTCTACGACGTGGTGGAGATCATCCCCGCGCGCGACAGGACACTTGACGAGGTGCGACCGACGGTCGTCAGCGCCTGGCAGGCGGAGGAGACCGCCAACCGCATCAATCAGCGCGCGGACGCGGCGCTGAAACGCCTGCAGGCCGGAGAGCCGATCCAGGCGATCGCCGCGGAGTTGAACAAGCCGGTCGAGATTGCCGAGAACCTCCGGCGCGGGGCCCCTGCCCCTGGCTTGAGCGCCAATGCGGTGGCGCAGGCCTTCGCCGGCCCGGAGGGACACGTCGCCAATGCAGAGGCCGACCAGCCTCCGGCCCGGATCCTTCTCAGGGTCGATCGAGTGACCGCACCTGCGTATTTTGCCGAGGCCGCGGACGCCCAGGCAATCAGGACCCAGCTCTCCTTGGCGCTGTCCAACGACCTCATGCAATCGTTCAATCGGGACATCCTGCAAAACCGCGAAACGACCATTAACCAGGCCGTCTTCTCGCAGATCACCGGGACGCCGAACCCGCAATGACCGGGCTCTTCGCGTAGCCGCATGCAGATCGAACCGGGTTCCGATGCGTTCGCGGTCGGCTACGGCACTGGAACGCCCCAGCTGCTCTGGACTCGGCTCGTCTCCGATCTGGAAACGCCCGTCTCCGTGTTCATGAAACTCGCCGTGAGCCGGAGAAACGCCTTCCTGCTGGAATCGGTAGAGGGCGGCGCGGTGCGTGGCCGCTATTCAATGATCGGATTTGACCCGGACCTGATGTTTCGCGCGGAGGGCGGGCGCGCCGAAATCGCTCGGCTTCCGGATCTCCAGCGGTTCCAGGCCTGCCCCGAAGACACACTGAAAGCCTTGCGGCGCCTGATTGCCGAAAGCGCGATCAGCGTACCAGCAGGGCTGCCGCCCATGTCGGCCGGGATCTTCGGCTACCTCGCCTACGATACGGTTCGCCTCATGGAGGACCTGCCGCCCGCAAATCCGGGCGGGATCGGCACGCCGGACGCCATCCTGGTCCGGCCGCGTATTGTCGCGGTGTTCGACTCGGTGAAGGACGAATTGACGGTGGTGACACCGGTCCGGCCCGAGCCCGGCGTCTCCGCCCAAGCTGCGTACGAACGGGGCGTCAACCGGCTCATCGACGTGATCGACGCGCTCGATCGGCCGCTCGACCGCTTCGCCGAAATTGCCGATGTGGCGCTCAACGGTGCCGTCGTGTCGAACACCAGCCCGGCCGAATACAAGGCGATGGTGGGGCGGGCCAAGGAGTACATCGCAGCCGGCGACATCTTCCAGGTCGTGCTGTCGCAGCGGTTCGAGGCGCCATTCCCGCTGCCGGCCTTTTCACTTTACCGGGCGTTGCGCAGGGTGAACCCCTCGCCCTTCCTTTATTTCCTGGATTTCGAGGGCTTCTCGATCGTCGGGTCGAGCCCGGAAATCCTGGTGCGCGTTCGAGAGGGTAAAGTCACCATTCGCCCGATCGCCGGGACACGGCCGCGAGGCGAAACGCCAGAGGAGGACCTGCGCCTCGGACAGGAGCTGCTGGGCGATCCTAAGGAGCGAGCCGAGCACCTGATGCTGCTGGACCTGGGTCGCAACGACGCCGGCCGGGTTTCCAAGCTGGGCAGCGTGGAGGTCACCGACCAGTTCTTCCTGGAGCACTACAGCCAGGTCACGCACATCGTGTCCAACGTCGTTGGCGAGTTGCGCCCCGATTGCGACCCGCTCGATGCGCTGGTCGCCGGGTTTCCGGCCGGAACCGTTTCGGGCGCGCCCAAGGTGCGGGCGATGGAAATCATCGACGAATTGGAGAAGGAAAAGCGGGGCGCCTATGCCGGCTGCGTCGGCTATTTTTCCGCGGACGGGGCAATGGACACCTGCATCGTGCTGAGGACGGCGATCGTCAAGGACGGCAAGATATTCGTCCAGTCCGGTGCGGGCATCGTCGCCGATTCCGATCCCGACTCCGAGCAGCTGGAATGCGTCAACAAGGCCAAGGCGCTGTTCCGCGCCGCCGATGAAGCTCGCCGCTTTGCCAGTCAGGCCGGGCGCGGCCAGTAGCGGCTTGGCATCGGCCGCGGCTTACACCGACTCGCGCCTTCCTTGACCGGCCCACCTCGCGCGGCTTAATCCTCGGCTACCCGACCGCCGCGCGGAAAAATGCTTCTCGTCATCGACAATTACGACAGCTTTACCTGGAACCTGGTCCACTATCTCGGCGAGCTGGGCGCCGATCCCGTTGTGGTGCGCAACGACAAGATCAGCGCAGAAGAAGCGATTGACCGCGAGCCGGAAGCGATTGTCCTGTCACCCGGCCCCTGCACGCCCGATGACGCCGGCATATGCCTCGAACTGATCGCCAAGGCCAACGGGTCAGTGCCGATTTTCGGCGTTTGCCTCGGCCACCAGGCGATCGGTCAGGCCTACGGCGGCGAAGTGGTGCGCGCCCCCACGCTCATGCACGGCAAGGTTTCCCAGATCCGGCACGACGCGACGGGCGTCTTCCGCGGCATCAACGCGCCCTTCGCGGCGACCCGCTACCATTCCCTGACGATCCGCCCGGACAGCATGCCCGATAGCCTTGCGGCTACCGCCCATTCCGACGACGGCGTGATCATGGGCGTCCGCCACCGCAAGGACCCGGTGCACGGCGTCCAATTCCATCCCGAAAGTATCGCATCGGAGCACGGCCACCGCATCCTGAAGAACTTTCTGGAGATCGCGGAGGACTTCAACGCCGGGCGACGGCGTGGGCAAGCGGCTTGATGAAATGGCCGATCTGAAGAGCTTCATCGCCAAGGCAGCCGGTGGCGACCGTCTTTCCCGCGCGGAAGCCGAACAGGCCTTTGACATCATCATGTCGGGCGAGGCCACGCCGAGCCAGATCGGCGGCTTCCTCATGGCGCTGCGCGTGCGCGGCGAAACAGTGGAGGAGATCGCCGGCGCGGTCTGCTCCATGCGCGGCCGGATGACCCCGGTCGTCGCTCCTGCGGGAGCCATCGACATCGTCGGCACAGGCGGCGACTCCTCCGGTACCTACAACATTTCGACCTGTTCCGCTTTCGTGGTCGCGGGCGCCGGCGTTCCCGTCGCCAAGCATGGCAACCGCGCGTTGACGTCGAGGTCCGGCGCTGCCGATACGCTTGCTGCCCTGGGTGTGAAGATCGACCTTCCGCCGGTAAAGATCGGCCACTGCATACGTGAGGCCGGAATCGGCTTCATGTTCGCACCGAACCACCACGCCGCCATGCGCCATGTCGGGCCTTCCCGGACCGAGCTGGGCACCCGAACGATCTTCAACCTGCTCGGCCCGCTCTGCAATCCGGCAAACGTCAAGCACTACATGCTGGGCGTCTTTTCTCGCGACTGGGTGCAGCCGATCGCCGAGGTGCTTCAGTCGCTCGGGGCCGAGACCGCTTGGGTTGTGCACGGCTCGTTCGGCGATGGCGGCGGTCTCGACGAGGTAACCACGACCGGGCGCACCTATGTCGCCGAACTGCGACAGGGGCACGTGCGGGCGTTCGACATCGGGCCGGAGGACTTCAACGTGAACCCGGTGGAGCCGGCCGCCCTGATAGGCGGCGATCCGGAGGACAATGCCCGCGCCCTGCGGGCGGTGCTGGATGGCGAGTTCGGCCCGTTCCGCGATGTGGTGGTCGCCAATGCCGCCGCCGCGCTGGTCGTCGCCGGCAGGACCCTGCTGACCCATGAGGCCGCGGACATGGCACGCGAAAGCATTGACTCAGGAAGTGCCCGGCAGGCCCTCGAGCGCCTGGTGGAGGTCTCCAACCGCTAGCCATGGCCGACATCCTGAAAAGCATCGAGGCCTATAAACGCGAGGAGATCGCCGCGGCTAAATCGGCGACCCCCCTCCGCGAACTGAAGGCCCGCATCGCCGACCAGGAGCCGCCGCGCAGCTTTGAGGGCGCGCTGCGCGCCCGTATTGCTGCGGATGGCGTGGGCCTGATCGCGGAGATCAAGAAGGCCAGCCCGTCCAAAGGCCTGATCCGCCCCGATTTCAATCCCCCTGCCCTGGCGCGGGCCTACGAGGCCGGCGGGGCTGCCTGCCTGTCGGTACTGACCGATGGTCCATCGTTCCAGGGCGCTCCGGAGTTTCTCGGCCAAGCGCGTGACGCCACGGGCCTGCCGGCTTTGCGCAAGGATTTCATGTTCGAGCCTTACCAGGTGTACGAGGCTCGAGCCTGGGGCGCCGATTGCATCCTGATCATCATGGCCGCGCTGGGCGATGCGGAGGCGCGTGCCCTGGAGGATGCTTCCCTTTCGCTGGGGATGGATGTCCTCATCGAGGTTCACGACGAGCCCGAGCTGGAGCGTGCCCTCCTTCTGCGTTCGCCCTTGATCGGGATCAACAACCGCGACCTGCGGACGTTTGAGACCGATCTGGCCACCTGCGAGCGGCTTGCTCCGATGGTCGACGGCGATCGAATGGTCGTGGGCGAGAGCGGCGTCTTCACAGCGGCCGATGTCGGTCGGCTGGCGGAAGCCGGAATCCGCGCGCTGCTGGTGGGCGAGAGCCTGATGCGCCAGACGGACGTGGCGGCGGCCACCCGTGCCCTTCTGGCCCGCCCGGCCGTGCAGGCTGCCGAGTGAGCGCCCGCCTCACGCATCTTTCGGAGCACGGCAAGGCCGACATGGTGGATGTCGGCACAAAGCCGGCCACGGCGCGAACTGCGCGGGCGAGCGGCGCCGTCGTGATGGCGCCTGCGACGCTCGAAGCAATCCTGGCCGGTGACGCCAAAAAGGGCGACGTGATCGGCACCGCACGGATCGCAGGCATCATGGCTGCCAAGCGGACCCACGAGCTGATCCCGCTCTGCCATCCGCTGCTTCTGACCAAGGTCGCGGTGGAGATCGAGCCCGACCCGGCCCTGCCAGGCCTGCGCGTCAGCGCCACGGCCAAGGTCGACGGCAAGACCGGCGTCGAGATGGAGGCGTTGACCGCCGTTTCCGTGGCCTGCCTGACCATCTACGACATGGCGAAGGCGGTCGACCGGGGGATGCGGATTACGGAAATCCGGGTTGAGGAAAAGAGCGGCGGTCAGTCCGGCGATTGGCGCGCGGACCGCGGCAGCTGATGGCGCTTCTCCCGGTTGACGACGCGGTAGCTCGGCTGCTGTCCGGGGTCGAACCGCTGGAGATCGAACAGGTTCCCCTGGCCGAAGCAGCCGGACGAGTGCTCGGCTCCGATCTCGCTGCGCGCCGCACGCATCCGCCGTTTCCGGCTTCCGCCATGGATGGCTATGCGGTCCGCTCAGCCGAAGCAGGCCGCGGCTGCCGCCTGACGGTGATCGGCGAATCGCGGGCGGGCCGGCGCTTCGGCGACGCACTCGATCGGGACCAAGCGGTGCGCATCTTCACCGGCGCGCCGGTTCCGGATGGGGCCGACGCAATTCTTATCCAGGAAAACGCCGAGCGAGCAGGTGATGGCGTCATCGTATCGGAGCCGCCGACGCCGGGGCAGTTCATTCGCCCGGAAGGCCTGGATTTCCGGACCGGCGACGTGCTGCTGACGGCGGGCCGGCTCACCGGTCCGCGCAGCATCGCGCTTTCCGCGGCAATGGGTTACGGCAGTGTTCCGGTCAGGCGACGGCCCCGCGTGGCCATTCTCTCGACCGGCGATGAGCTCGTCCCGCCGGGCGTGGTGCCGGGGCCGGACCAGATCGTCTCCTCCAACGGCGTGGGGCTTGCCGCGTTCGTGCGCGAGAGCGGCGGCGAACCGATCGACCTCGGCATCGCGCCCGATCAGGTCGAGATGATCGGCGCCCACGTCGACCGCGCAGATGGCGCCGACATCCTCGTTGTCATCGGCGGGGCATCCGTTGGTGACCACGATCTGGTTCAGGACACGCTCGCCGCAAAAGGCATGAGCCTCGATTTCTGGCGCATCGCAATGCGCCCCGGTAAGCCGCTGATGGTAGGCACGCTGGGCAAACTCCGCGTGCTCGGCCTGCCCGGCAATCCCGTTTCGGCGTTGGTTTGCGCGCACGTCTTTCTGCGGCCGTTGCTGCGGGCCTTCCTGGGCCTGCCTACGGCTGCGCGGGTCATCAGCGCGAGGCTTGCCGTTGCAATGGGGCCCAACGACGGGCGGCAGGATTATGTCCGCGCGCGGCTGAGCACGGAAGCCGGCGAACGGGTGGTCACACCCTTTGCCGTCCAGGATTCCTCAATGCTTTCCACGCTAGCGGCGGCAGACGCTCTTGTGATCAGGCCGGTTCACGCGGCAGCTGCCCAGGCAGGCGCGACGGTCCCGGTGCTGATGTTAACCGACGCGGTCACTGGTATTTAGCCCGGCTTTAAAGGTTATTGCGGAACACTCGGCGAACGTGTAGCGTTTGTTCGCGATTTGTCCGCCGCAGGGCGCTGAACGAAACGAGTCGGGGACCATGCTGACGCGCAAACAACTCGAGTTGCTCCTGTTCATCAATGAACGTCTGAAGGAGAGCGGAGTGCCCCCCTCCTTCGACGAGATGAAGGATGCCCTGGATCTTCGTTCGAAGTCCGGCATTCATCGGCTCGTTACAGCACTGGAAGAACGTGGTTTTATCCGGCGGCTGCCAAACCGCGCGCGGGCCCTGGAAGTGATCCGGCTGCCCGAATCGGCATCCCCCGGCATTCCCCAGCTCCGCCAACGCGGCTTCCACCCGAGCGTCATCGAGGGTCGGCTGGGCAAAGCGCCCGAGAGCCATGCGAGGCTGGATGAAGCCGCCAACGATCCGGTTGCCGTGCCGATGATGGGCCGCATCGCAGCCGGCGTGCCGATCTCGGCCATCCAGAACCACAGCCATTCCATCTCGGTCCCGCCGGAAATCCTCGCCGGCGGCGAGCACTTCGCTCTGGAAGTCCGCGGCGACTCGATGATCGAGGCCGGCATTCTCGATGGTGACACGGTGATCGTGAAGCGGCAGGACACGGCCAATAGCGGCGATATCGTGGTTGCTTTGATCGATGACGAGGAGGCGACGCTGAAACGGCTGCGTCGCAAAGGAGCTTCCATCGCGCTTGAAGCTGCGAATCCCGCGTACGAGACGCGCATTTTCGGCCCCGACCGGGTGCGGATTCAGGGCCGGCTTACGGGACTGCTGCGGAAGTATTGAGGGGCGTCAGGAGCGTCCCCCGGCCTGCCAGGGTCTCGGGAAGGAGGTTCGCTCGGTCGTGATGACGAATTCCCCCGGCCCGTTGAGGCGTATCGCGTGGGCCCCATATCGCGCCAGCCGCGCGCGATCGACTAGCAGCGCTCGCCTGCATTCGTCCGGCGTTTGGAGGGCAGCGACGATGATCTCTGCGCGCAGGCAGTCTTCGGCGAAAGCCTCAGGGCGATGCACATGCGCCACAACAATGCTCTCGCCGCTCCGCAGGATGCAGCCGGCCGGGTCGCAGGCCACCCCGGTCCGCAACGCTTCGACATCCGGCACGGGGTTCGGTTCATTCTCAAGCATCTGCTCCACTGTATAGGAACCGGCGCGCGATCCGGAAACGCGGAGCACGCCGGTCAAATCGCGGACCGCGACGACGTCACCTTCGGGGGCGATCAGGAGGTCAGGGCCCGCGCTCCGAACCGGGATCAGCGCAAGGCCGGCGACGATGGCGGCGACGCCGAACAGCCGCCACCGGGTTCGCCACAGACAGATCCAGACCATCCCCGCCGTCATCAATGACAAGCTGAGTACCGTTATGGGCGGGGCTCTGGCATCAGCGCCGGGAAGCCCGGCAACCCAGTCGGAAATCCACAGCAGCGCATCGGTTCCCGCCGCCATTACGATCAGCGGAAGCTGCTCCAGCCCGAACGGCATGGCCACGAGGCTCAACAGCCCGAACGGCATGATGATGGCGGACACCAACGGCGCAGTGAGCACATTGCCGAGCAGCGAATAGGTCGCGACCCGCTCAAAATGGTATGCCGCGAAAGGAGCGGTCGCCAGGCCGGCCACAAGCGAAGTGAGCGCCACGCCGAGCAGACCGCGGCCAAGATAGCGCAGGATCGGCAGTCCGGGCAGCACCGGCTCATCGACCAACCTGACGCGCTGGCGCTGGTGCCAGGCTTCCCAGCCGGCCACCAAGGCCGCGACTGCCGCGAACGACATTTGAAAGCCGGGCTCGACGACTCCTTCCGGCTCCAGGGCAAGCACGACGAACACTGCGATGGCGAGATTGCGCATCGAGATCGCCGGCCGGTCAACCAGGATGGCCGCGAACATGATCGCGGCCATGATGTAGGCGCGCAGGGTCGCCGCGCCTCCACCCGAAAGGGCGAGGTACAAGGTCACAACGAGTAGCGCGATCAGTGCGGCCCATTTGCGGATCGGCCGCGTGAGCGCCAGGCGGGGCGAGAGGGCAAGCAGCCCTCGTGTCACCACGAAGGCAGTGCCGGCGATCAGCATCATGTGCAGCCCGGAGATCGACAGGATATGGGCCAGACCGGAAATCCTGAGGCTCTCGTTGGTGTTCTCGGAAAGCCCGCTGCGCTCGCCAACCAGCAGGGCCGCTGCCACCGCGCCAGCTTCCCCGGGCTGAGCCGCCATGATACGCGCCACGACGGCGGCCCGCACACGCGCCACAACAAACCGCAGCGAGCCTTTCGGCGGCGGCTCTTCCACGGTCCAGCCTCCCAGCGCAAAGCCGCTTCCGCCTATGCCTTCGAAAAATGCAGCGCGCCTCGGGTCATAACCGCCGGGCACGACGGGCTCGGCAACAGGACCAAGCCGAGCGAGGAGTGCAATCCGGGCACCCAACGGGGGGAGCCCGCTTTTTCCGCCGATCGTGATCCTGAGCCGGCGCGGCATGGCAGCAGGGCTTATCCCCTCGGACCGGATCGTATCGAGGACAATGCGTGGCCGGCGTTCGGCACGGTTATCGACGTCGAGCACGCGGCCGCTGATCGTCGCCGTAAAGCCGCGCTCAAGATGTGGACCCGCCAGGCTGTCGACCCTGATCTTCGCAGCGCTTGCACCGGCAAGGCAGATCGCCGCGACCGCGGCCAACCGCCACGAGGTTCCGCGCCGATATGTAAGCACCGCCACTGCCGAGACCCCGGCCGCGGCACAGTAGAGGAGCAAGCCGACAGGCTCGCGGGGCAGAAGGAAGTAGCACAGCGCGCCAAAGGAGAAGCCGACGGCCAGCCACTGAAAGCCGATGCGCTCGGCGAGTTCACGCTCGAAATCGTCATGGAGCGCCGCCCAGATATCGCCGACGCTCCAGTGGAGCCGCTGACCCAGCGATGCCGTGCTGGATCGCCAGCGGCCGATGGCCGGTCGCTTGCGCCCCTGTGTCGCGCTCCCCTGCTCCATTGCCGACCCGGCGCTTGCACGACCTCCCCCCTATGCTACACAGACGCCGTCCCATCGCCAGTCCGTCTCCGCAACAGCCGCCAATGGCCGATCCTGTCGTCACCCGCTTTGCGCCCTCGCCGACCGGCTACCTCCACATCGGCGGCGCCCGAACGGCGCTGTTCAACTGGCTGTTTGCCCGCGGCCGCGGCGGCAAGATGCTGCTGCGCATCGAGGATACGGACCGGGAGCGTTCGACCGACGCTGCCGTGGCGGCAATCATCGACGGCCTGTCCTGGCTGGGGCTCGACTGGGATGGCGAACCGATCTCCCAGTTCGCCCGCCGCGACCGCCACGCCGAAGTGGCACAGCAGCTGCTCGATGCAGGCAATGCCTACCGCTGCTACGCGTCGGCGGAGGAACTCGCGCAGATGCGCGAACAGCAGCGCGCTGCCGGGCAGCCACCGCGTTACGACGGCCGCTGGCGCGACCGCGATCCAGCCGAGGCGCCGGCCGGCGTGGCCCCGGTCATCCGCATCAAGGCCCCGCGCCAGGGTGAAACCGTGATCGAGGACCATGTTCAGGGGCGAGTCGCCTTTCCGAACAAGGACCTGGACGACTTTGTCATCCTGCGCTCGGACGGCACGCCGACCTACATGCACGCCGTGGTGGTCGACGACCATGACACGGGGATAACCCATGTGATCCGGGGCGACGACCATCTGACCAATGCCGGCCGGCAAAGCATCATTTACCAGGCGATGGGCTGGCGGACGCCCGACTGGGCGCACATTCCGCTGATCCATGGACCGGACGGGGCGAAGCTGTCGAAGCGCCACGGCGCGCTCGGGGTCGAGGCTTACAGGGCCATGGGCTATCTGCCGGAAGCGCTGCGCAATTACCTGGCGCGATTGGGCTGGTCACATGGTGATGACGAGTTCTTCTCGACCGGACAGGCCGCCGAGTGGTTCGATCTCGGCCAGGTCGGCAGGGCCGCCGCCCGGTTTGATTTCGTAAAACTGCAGAATGTGAACGGCCATTATATGCGGGCCGCTGACGACGCGGACTTGCTGGCCCGGCTGGAAGCCATCCTGCCGGAGATCGAGGGCGGTCCGGAATTCGCGGCGCGTCTGAATGACGGATTGCGACAAGCGCTGCTGGGGCTGATGCCGGGCCTGAAGGAGCGAGCGAAAACGCTGGTCGAGCTATTCCACTCGGCCCAGTTCGTGAGCGCCGATCGCCCCATTCCGCTCGACGAGAAAGCCGGCGCGCTGCTGGATGCCGAAGCGCGGGGGAGACTCGGCCGGCTCGCCGAAGCGCTGCAGGACGTGCCCTGGACCGTAGCGGACCTTGAACTTGCGGTCCGCAGCTTCGCAGACACGGAAGGTATCAAGCTCGGCAAGATCGCCCAGCCCCTTCGCGCAGCGGTGACCGGCAGCGCCTCCTCACCGCCGATTTTCGACGTGCTCGTGGCGCTTGGCAAGAGCGAGAGCCTCGGCCGAATCGCAGACCAGGCACGCTGAACCGGAAGGCGGGCCGTGCTTGCGGTGCGGTGCAAAACTGCCTAGGTTCCGCTACCTCAAAAACGACCCTGGCCTCGGGCGCCGACGCGGCCTCTTTGCCTGACGACCGGTGTCATCCAATAAAGGATCAGGCATGGCCAACGGGAATGCCACGCTGACGGTCGGCAACGAAAGCTGGGACTTCGAAGTGCGTCAGGGCACGGTCGGCCCGTCCGTGATCGACATCAGCTCCCTTTACAAGCAGTCTGAGCGGTTCACATACGACCCGGGCTTCACCTCGACGGCCGCTTGCGAGTCCAAGATCACCTTCATCGATGGCGATCAGGGAATCCTCATGTATCGAGGGTATCCGATCGAGCAACTGGCCGAGCACGGCGACTTCCTCGAGACCTGTTATCTGTTGCTGTACGGCGAACTGCCGACCAAGGCGCAGAAGGATGATTTCGACGGCCGAGTGACGCGCCACACGATGCTGCACGAGCAGATGGCGCGCTTCTACACGGGGTTTCGTCGCGACGCCCATCCCATGGCCGTAATGTGCGGCGTGGTGGGAGCGCTCTCCGCCTTCTATCACGATTCCACCGACATCTCCGATCCCTACCAGCGGATGGTCGCCTCCATCCGCATGATCGCCAAGATGCCGACCATCGCTGCCATGGCTTACAAATATTCGGTCGGCCAGCCCTTTGTGTATCCGAAGAACAGCCTCGATTACGCTGCGAATTTCCTGCACATGTGCTTCGCGGTGCCCTGCGAGGACTACACTCCGAACCCGGTTCTCGCTCGGGCCATGGACAGGATCTTCATCCTGCACGCCGACCATGAGCAGAATGCCTCGACCTCCACCGTGCGCCTTGCCGGCTCATCCGGGGCCAATCCCTTCGCCTGCATCGCTGCCGGCATTGCCTGCCTGTGGGGGCCCGCGCACGGCGGAGCCAACGAGGCCGCCCTGAAGATGCTCGGCGACATCGGCACCGTGGAACGGATTCCTGAGTTCATCGCGCGCGCCAAGGACAAGAACGACCCCTTCCGGCTGATGGGCTTCGGGCACCGGGTCTACAAGAACTACGATCCGCGCGCCAAGATCATGCAGAAGACTTGCCACGAGGTCCTGGCCGAACTGGGGATCGTCGATGATCCGTTGTTGGACGTCGCCATGGAGCTCGAGCGGATCGCCCTCACGGATGAGTATTTCATCGAAAAGAAGCTCTATCCCAACATCGACTTCTATTCGGGGATCACGCTGAAGGCGCTTGGGTTCCCGACCTCGATGTTCACGGTGCTTTTCGCGGTGGCGCGGACCGTAGGCTGGATCGCCCAGTGGATCGAGATGATCGAGGATCCGGAGCAGAGGATCGGCCGCCCGCGCCAGCTCTATACCGGCGCGACCGAGCGGCGTTACGTGCCTGTCTCCGGCCGTCGCTAGAAGCGTCTGATCCTGCGCTCGACCGGCTCAGCCAACCTTGCGCGATCTTCCGCCTGCGGCCGTGCGGACCACCTGGATCACATAGTCCTGGGTTTCTGGCTCCAGGTAAGGATGCATCGGCAGGCTGAGGACCGTATCGGCCAGTCGTTCTGCGACCGGCGTCCCGCCCGGAACCGACGGGAACCGGCCGTAGCCGGCCTGCCGGGAAAGCGGGATCGGATAATGGATGGCGGTCGGCACGCCGTTCTGCGCACACGCATCTGCGACGCTCGTCCGATCATGGCTGCGGATCGTATATTGGGCCCAGCTCGACGCATTCCCCTCGCACACTGCGGGAACTTCGAACAGGTCGCCCAGCGCTGCGCTATAGCGATCCGCCACAGCCTGGCGGCGGACAAGTTCCTCGGGAAAGATCGTCAACTTCGCGAGGAGGATCGCCGCCTGGATGGCGTCCAGTCGGCTGTTCACGCCGACTCGGACATGCTCGTAGCGGTGGCTCCCCTGCCCATGCGAACGGATCGAGCGCAGCAGCTCCGCGAGTTCCGCGTCGTCGGTGAAAATCGCACCGCCGTCGCCGTAAGCGCCGAGCGGCTTGGCCGGATAAAAGCTGGTCGTCGTCGCGGCACCGATCGTGCCGATCTTGCGGCCGCGGTAAACGGCTCCAAAACTCTGCGCTGCGTCGCTCAGCAGCAGGAGGCCCTCCTCACGGGCGACTTCCTCGAGACGCTCGTAATCGGCGGGCTGGCCGAAAAGGTCCACCGCAATCACCGCGCGTCCTTGCAACCCCTCGCGCCGTGCCCCCTCGACCGCTGCTGCCAGCGAATTGGGATCCATGTTGAAGGTGTCTGCGGACACATCGACAAAGACTGGCGTCGCGCCCGCATTGGCCACAGCCCCGGCAGTAGCGGCAAATGTGAAAGCGGGAACGAAAACAGCATGGCCCGGTCCGATGCCCCAGGCCGAAAGGGCGAGCGAGAGTGCATCCGATCCGTTGGCACAGGTGATGCAATGGCGCGCACCGCAGAACTCGGCGAGCTTCGATTCAAGCTCTTGCACCAAAGGTCCGCCGATGTACAAGCCGGAGGCAATCACGGCTTCAACGGCCTTCGAGAGCCCCGGCTCAAGCCGCCTTCGCTGCGCGGCGAGGTCGATGAAGTCAATCTTGGGACCGGAGTTCAGCATATGCGCTCCTGCTGTGGACGCCCCGGCTTGAGCGTGGATGGATGGCGTGGCTCCGGTCCGCTGCTGCGAGCCGGCAGGTGGAATGGCGGTCGGCGCGAGCGCGGTACGGCCGGATCGGGGCGGGATAGAGACGCCGTCCCGTATCGCGCAGACCAACGCCACTGGCAACCATGGCTCTTTGCAGAACTCACGCTGCTCGCAGGAGCATCATGAGCCTGCGCTGTGCAGTTGTGGGGGTCGGCCATCTGGGCCGCTTCCATGCCCAGAAATACAAGATGATCCCGGAAGCCGAACTCGTGGCCGTCTGCGATCTGTCAGAGGCAGCAGGGGCAAAGGTGGCCGCCGAATTGGGCGTTCCAGCCTTCACCGCCGCCGCCGATCTGATCGGCAAGGTGGAAGCGGTGACCGTGGCGGCCTCGACGCCGGCCCATTTCGCGCTGTGCAAGCTTTTCCTCGAGAACGGCATTCATGTGCTGGTCGAAAAGCCGATCACCAGCACGAGCGAGGAGGCCGACGAACTTTGCCAACTTGCCGAGTCGGCGGGACTGCGGCTTCAGGTCGGCCACGTCGAGCGCTTCAATCCAGCATTCCGCGCGGCGCAGGCGAAGTTGAAGGAGCCGCTTTTCATCGAGGTGCACAGGCTAGCCGCCTTCTCGATGCGGAGCACGGAAACCGACGTTGTACTCGACCTCATGATCCATGACCTGGATGTGATTTTGTCACTGATCCGCAGCGCCCCGACCACCGTGTCCGCAGTTGGCGCGCCGGTTCTGACCAAGCAGCTCGACATTGCCAATGCACGGATCGAATTCGCCAACGGCGCAGTGGTGAACGTGACGGCCTCCCGGGTCTCACAGCAGCCGCAGCGCAAGTTCCGAGTCTTCCAGCGCGACAAGTACCTGTCGATCGACTTCCTCTCCGGCGAGGTCCATCTCTTCACAAAAACCGGCGAATGGACCAACAACAACATCCCGATCGCTTACGAGAAGCACACGACCGAAAAGGGCGATGCCCTGCTGGAGGAAACGCGCGACTTCGTCCAGAGCGTGGTCGAGAACCGACCCTCCACTCAGGGCGTATCGGGCCGGGACGGGCTCGAGGCCCTGAAACTGGCGGAAGCGATCATCCGCGATGCGAGGCGACGGCTTGGATGATGTCCTGATCGTCGCGGCCGAGGCGTCGAGCAGCCTCTACGCACTTCGCCTGCTGCAGCACTGGAAGGCAGCGGACGTGCCGGTGTCCGCCTTTGGCATCGGCAGCCGCGACATGGAGGCACACGGCTTCGAGGTCCTCGGCCGCTCCGAAGACATGGCCGTGGTTGGGCTGCAGGAGGTCGTCGCCCACTACCCGCGGATCCGCCGGACGTTCTTCCGGCTGCTGGAAGAAGCGCGGCGGCGCAAGCCCAAGGTCGCTGTCCTGCTGGACTACCCGGAGTTCAACCTGCGCCTCGCCAAGAAGCTAAAGGCAATTGGGATTCCTGTGGTCTACTACATCTCACCGCAGATATGGGCGTGGCGGACCTCACGCGTTAACATCGTTCGCGCGCACGTGGCGAAGATGCTGGTTATCTTCCCATTCGAGAAGGCGTTCTACGAGAAGCATAACGCGGCGGTCGAGTTCGTCGGGCATCCGCTGCTCGACGAACTGGCGGAGATCGCTCCCACGCCAGACGCGACGGCGCGGCGCCGCGCCGAACTGGGGTTCGAGCCGGGCGACGTAGTCCTGGCCTTGATGCCGGGCTCACGCCAGTCGGAGATCAAGCATCACCTGGCCGTTCAGATGCAGGCGGCACGCCTGCTGAAAGCCGAGTTTCCCGACCTTAAGCTGATGCTGCCGGTCGCGCCCACGCTCGATGAGGCCGAGATTCGCAGCCATGAGGCGGATGCTGGGCTTGAGGTCACATACATCAAGGACGAGCCGTTCTCGATGATTTCGCCGGCCGATGTCGTGCTGTGTGCATCGGGCACTGCAACCTTGCAGGTCGGGCTTCTCGGAAAACCGATGGTGATCATGTACCGCATGAGCCCACTTACCGTGTTCCTGGCGCGGTGGATCATGAAGCGGCCGGCCCATTTCGGGCTCATCAACCTGATTCTCGGCGAGCGGGTTGCGCCCGAACTGTTTCAAGACGAGGCAACGCCGGAGGCAATGGCTGGCCTGCTTTCCCCGTTGATCAGATCAGAGGAGAATCGCCGCGAGGTCGCCGCCAGGCTGGTGCGCTGCCGGGAACTCTTGGGCAGCCGCGGGGCGACTGCGCGGGTCGCCGCTGTCCTGCAACCCTACCTCGACCGCTCCTGAACGGAACTCAGTTCCTCCCCCTGCTCCGGTAATCCAACCAGAAACAGCTTAGCCCGGTCAAATGCGGTGACCGTCTCGTCACGGCCTGCAAGAAGCGTCGCGCCGGCAGTTCCGGCGACGCCAGTGAGTAGCGCCTCGGCCGCGCGGCTCGCCGTATCCGGTCCGATCGTCGGCAAATCGATGCGGCGGTCCTGTTGTGGCTTGACCAATTTGACCAGCACGCCGCCTCGCCGCGGTATGCGCCCGTTATTTCGCAGCGCTGAGATCCGCCCGATCAGGCCATCGGTGCCTTCCGCGCCCTCCAGCGCCACCACCCGGCCACTCACGGCCACGGCGGCCTGGCCGATATCCAGTCTGCCCAGCATCGCGGCGGCGGCAACGGCAATCCGGATGTCCTCCTGTTCGTCGCGGCTTGGGCGCCGTGCGGTCACGGGGCCGGCCGGCAAAGCCAAGTCGGGAGCCACGTCGAAGATGCTGACCAGCCTTATCCCGCGATCAGCAAAGATTCCGGCGATCCCTGACAGCAGTGTATCATCCCCTGCCCGTATCAGCTTGGCGACCCGCGGCAGGATCGGGATCGCGCCGAAGTCCAGCTTGATCGCCTTCAGGTCGGGCCGGCTTGCAACGCCTCCGATGAGCATTGCTTCCCGGCAGGAATGCTGCTCGAGGATCTTCCACAGTCGGCCGATTTCGCCCCAGCGAAAAAGGTAGGATGGCACGTCGGAAAATGCCGCAGGATCGGCTTCGCCAGCGATGGCGATCACGACGGGTTTTCTGCCCTGCCGAAGCGCAGCAGCGCACGCAATCACTGGCAGAGTGCCGCTCCCGGCGATGATCCCCAGCGGCGCTGATGTTCCGTCCGGCACGGTCAAGCCGAGTCGTCGCGGCGCCTCGGCGTGCAGAGCGGACGGTCGCCGCCGAGGCGGATAAAATCGATGATCTTGCGGACGTTCGGATCTTCTGAAAACTCGTCCTCCACGTCGGCAAGCCGCTCCTTCAGGGTTCCTTCCGGGGCAAACAGCATCCGGTAGGCGCGCCGCAGCTGATGGATGTCTTCCCGCGAGAAGCCTCGTCGGGTCAGCCCGACGATGTTCAAGCCGCCCAGCGAGGCACGGTTGCCGATCGCCGAGCCGAACGGGATCACGTCGAAATCGACGCCTGACATGCCACCAACGAACGCGCTCTCGCCGATGCGCACATACTGGTGGACAGCGGTTGCTCCGCCAAGGATGGCATAGTCGCCGATCCGGCAATGTCCGCCAAGCGCGACGTTGTTCACCAGGGTGACATTATTGCCGATTTGGCAATCATGGGCGACATGCGTGCTGATGAGCAGCATGCAATCGTGACCAACTCGCGTAGTGAGATCGCCGTGGCCGGTGCCGGGATTGATCGTCACCTGTTCACGAATGGTGCAGTTCTTGCCGATCTCAACCCGGTTGGCCTCGCCATGGTATTTGCGATCCTGCGGGGGCATGCCGATGCTGGCGAAAGGGAAAACCTCTGTGTTGTCGCCGACGTCCGTGTTGCCGCTCATGACGACATGACTGTGCAAGCGGACGCCTGCGCCCAGCCGCACCCCGGCGCCCACTGTACAATACGGCCCGATGAAAGCCGTATCTGCTATGACCGCTCCTGCATCGACGATGGCGGTGGGGTGGATAACCGCCACTTACAAATCCACCAGCATCGCGCTCACTTCGGCCTCCGCCACCTTGGCCCCGTCGACGCGCGCTTCGGCAGCAAACCTCCAGATGTTGGAGCGGCGGCGAACCTTCCGCACATGGTACTCGACCGTATCGCCGGGTACCACGGGCTTCCGGAACTTGGCGTTGTCGATGGTCATGAAATATACGAGCTTCGGCGCCCCCTTCACTTCCTGCGCCAGCACGCAAAGTGCGCCGGCGGTCTGCGCCATTCCCTCAATCAGGAGCACTCCCGGCATCACGGGCGTGCCCGGAAAGTGGCCCATGAAGTGCGGTTCGTTGATGGTGACGTTCTTCACGCCGATGCACGATTCGTCGCCGTTGATCTCGCGGATACGGTCCACCATCAGGAACGGGTAGCGATGCGGGAGCGCTTCCATGATCGCCTGAATATCGGCCGAGCCCAGCGTCTTCAGCCCAGACTCCATCGATCCGCCCCTACATCCGCCCGATCGCCGTCGGGCTCTCGCCTAGTCTGAACCATGCCGCTGCGCCAACTTACGCAATGCGCCCATCTCCCGGAACCAGTCCGCGACAGGGCGGGCCGGAACACCGCCCCAGCGCGCACCGGCAGGCACGTCGCCGTGGACCGCGCTGACGGCGGCGATCTGCGCACCATCACCGATCTGGACGTGGCCGTTGACCCCACTCTGGCCGCCGATCGCGACGAAGTCGCCGAGCCGCGCTGATCCCGAGATGCCCACCTGGGCTACCAGAATGCAATGGCGACCGATCTCGACGTTGTGGCCGATCTGAACCTGATTGTCGATCTTGCTGCCCTCGCCGATCACGGTGTCCCGATTGGCGCCGCGGTCGATCGTCGTGTTGGCGCCGATCTCGACGTCGTCCTGGATGATGACACGGCCGATCTGCGCGACCTTGGCGTGCCCGCTCGGGCCCATCGCAAATCCAAACCCGTCCTGGCCGATCTGCACCCCGGGATGAACTATGACCCGGTTGCCAATCAGCGCGTGCTGGATAGTGGAATTCGCACCGATCGAGCAGTCACGGCCGATTGCCACCCCGGGGCCGATGACTGCTCCAGCGGAGATGATGGTGCCGGCGCCGATCTCCGCGCGGGCTCCGATGATGGCGCCAGGCTCGACTACAACACCGTCCTCAAGGTCGGCCTCCGGATGAACCAGCCCGTGCTGCCGGGCAGCGGTTCCGGAGAAAACGCCGCTTGGCCGAACAGCTGTCGGATAGGCGTGCGCGAGATACTCGCGATAGGCCCGGTAGGGCTCGGGGGTTCCCAGCACTGCCACATGTCCCGGCGCGCGACCGGCATAACGGGGCTGGCAGAAGCACGCTGCCGCTCCAGTCGTTCCGAGGTACTTCAGGTATTTGGGATTATCGAGAAAGCTGATCTCACCGGGGCTTGCCGATTCCAAAGGCGCAGCGCCACGGATCAACTGCTCCGGGTCGCCGCTCAGCAATTCCGCGCCCGCTAAAGAGGCGATCCGCCGCAGCGAGAGCAGCGGCGGATCCGGAAAGAAGCGTCTGTCCTGCATCGGACGGCACCCGGGCGGCGCTTTCGCGCTGCCCAGCCGCGATCAGAACCGGCCGCCGCCGCCGAACCGGAACACCTGGGTCTCGTCGTAATCCTCTTTCGACAGGGCGTAAGCCACGTCGGCGCGCAGCGGTCCAAGCGGCGAGGCCCACAGGATGGAGGCGCCGATCGAGGAGCGAATGGAAGCGTCGTCCTCTATGAGGATCGGGTCCGCCGCATCGCCGCCGACATCTTCCTGGTCGAAATCCGTGCCGAACAAGGTACCTGCGTCGGCAAACACTGCGCCCTTGAATCCAAGCTCCGGCGGCAGGACCGGGAACGGAAACTGCGCTTCGGCCGTGGCTCCAAAGAACACCTTGCCGCCGAGGGCGTCGCCTATAGGATCGCCATCGCTGTCTACGGTCATGTCGCGAGGGCCGATGCCCGAGCTCTCGAAGCCGCGCACCAAATCGCCGCCCTTGAAGAACGCATCAGATAGACGCACGTCCTCGCCGATCCCGGTAATATGGCCACCCTGGACTTTGAGGAAACCGATCACGTCGCGATCCGGCAGGATCTCCTGGAAATAGGACGCGGTCGCCGTCGTCCGCAGGAAGCTCACATCGCCGCCCACGCCGGCGAATTCCTGAGTGAACCTGGCAAGGATGCCGTCACGCGGATCGCGGCGGTTGTCGAGCGAGTCGTAGATCAGCGAGTAGTTCACTGACGAAGTGAGCGTCTCACCCTCGGACTGGCAAACGGCTCGCGAAACGCCCCGTTTGCAGTTCAAGCCGGCGGGCTCAGGATCTATAGCGGGAGTGTTTGGGTCATCCGGGCTTCCCGCGAGATCGGTCTCGAGGTCATAACCCTCGACGTCGATCTCCTTATACTCGATCTGGTTTCCGACCTGGACGGTGAAGTTCTCCGTGATCGGGAATCCGAAGGTCAGGCCGCCGCCGGTCGTATCGAAATTGTAGTTGCGCGACCGCGTCTCGTCGTATTCGCGACGGAACACATTGAACCCGGCCGATACGCGCCGACCAAGGAAGTACGGGTCGGTGAAGCCGAACTCGTAGTTGCGCGAATTCGAGCCGCCCCCTGCAGAGGCACGCAGCAAGTAGCCGCGGCCGAGGAAGTTGCGCTCGGTCAGCGACACGTCTCCGACAATGCCTTCCGCCGTGGAATAGCCGGCGCCGAACGAGAACTCGCCGGTGGGCTGCTCGGTGACGTCGGCCACCAGAATCACCCGATCCGGCGTTGCGCCCGGCTCCGTGGTGACGCGGACGTCGCTGAAATAACCGAGGTTGCGCAACCGCCGCTCCGCACGCTCGACCAGGACCCGGTTGTACGCATCGCCTTCGGCAATGTCGAACTCCCTGCGGATAACGTAATCGCGGGTCCGCGCATTGTTGCGCACATCAATCCGCTCCACGTAAACGCGCGAGCCTTCGTCAACGACATAGGTGACCCCGATCGTGAGGCCTTCCGGATTGCGATCCAGGCGTGGCCGCGCCTCGGCAAAGGGGAACCCGGCACTCGCCATATACACCGTAATGGCTTCGAGCGATTCCTCGATCCTGGCATTCGAGAACACGTCGCCCTCGTCGGTCGTCACAAGGCGCTGCAACTGAGCGGTGTCAACACCCGGGATCGTGCTGTCTACGGCGATCTGGCCAAACCGATATCTCGGGCCCTCGTTCACAGTGAAGGTGATGAAGAACGTGTTCCGCTCACGATCGAGATCGGCCACCGACGACACAACCTGAAAGTCGGCATAGCCGCGGTCCAGGTAGTAGTTGCGCAGCTTCTCCTCGTCGCCGCTAAGCCGGTCCGGATCGTAGGTGTCGGTGCTCCGCAAGAAGCCGAAATAGCCGCTCTGGCGAGTCTGGATGACGCTGCGAAGGCGCTGGTCGCCGAACGCCTGGTTCCCGATGAAGTTGATCGTGGAAACGCCGGTGCTCGGGCCCTCGGCCACCACGAAAACCAGGTTCACGGCGCCATTCTGCAGTTCAATGGTCTGCGGCGTGACGGACGCCTGGTACCGCCCGCCACGGCGGTAGAGCTCAAGGATGCGCTGCACGTCGCCCTGAACCTTGGCACGCGTGAAGACGCCACGTGCTTCCGACTGTATTACAGTCGCCAGCTGGGCATCCTTGAACCGCTTGTTTCCCTCAAATGCGATCTCGTTGATGACGGGGTTCTCAACTACCGTGACGACGAGGTCACCTCCAGCCTGCTGGATTTGCACGTCGGCGAACAAGCCGGTCTCGAACAACGCCTTCAGCGATTCGTCGACTTCCTGGGCGGAATAGTTCTCGCCCGGCTGCACCAGGACGTAAGCCGCCACGGTCGCGTCATCGACCCGCTGGTTGCCTTCCACCACGATCCGGTTCGCGACTGCCGCCTGCACTAGCGACGGAGGCAGCGTCGCGGCGGCCAGCGCGGCCAGCACGAATGCGGCGGTCAGGAGCTTTTGCATCCTGAGCAGGGCGAAAAGTTTTGTCATTGGCCGTTTAGGTCCGGTCTGTTGTCGCGAAGAAAGCCGCTGGACCCCTTACGGAATCCGGTTCCCCGTCAAGCTATCGCAGGCTTCCCAGGTGGGTTCAACAGCGCCCCCCTTCGTCCACCCCTGTTTTTCATGGCTAAGTGACCTTTGCGCAACGTTGTGCAGATCGCTCAGGATTCGGTGAACAGCCCGGGCAGATTGGCGATGTCGTTGAAAGTGACAAACACGAACAACATGATCACCAGAGCGAACCCGATCCTGAAGCCGAGATCCTGGGACCGGGCGCTCAGTGGCCGCCCCCGCAAAGCTTCGATTGCATAGAACACGAGGTGCCCACCATCGAGCATCGGGACTGGGAACAGGTTGAACAAGCCGATGCTGACCGACAGCGCAGCCGCTAGGTAGATCAGGCCGACGAGACCGCCGGAGGTCGCCACAGCGCCGGAGACCTGGGCGACGCCGATGACGCCGCTCAGCTGATCCGTGGATTCGCGCCCCCGCAGGAGGCGGCCGAGATATGTCATCGTGCGTTCGACGATGAAGCCGGTTTCCTTCAACCCCTGCACGAAGGCGGTGAGCGGAGGGTCCTTTTCGAAGACGATCTGGCCGGAGCCGATTCCCAGTACGCCGATCCGATGCACGCGGCCGCTCGGATCGCGCTCTTCCCGCCGCTCGGGCACCGCGGTCAGCGCGACGAGCTCATTGCCGCGGTTGACCACGATTTCGAGCGTCTCGTCCGCCGCCAGCATTACCGTGCTCTTGAATTCCGAGAAGGATTCGATCGGGTCTCCGTTGATGCTGACGACCAGGTCGCCGGGAAGGAAACCTGCCCGCTCCGCCGGGCTGCCCGGCTCCACCGATTCGGCACGCGGCAGCGTCTGCGGACGGCCGATGGTGGCGAACACCGCGCCGAAGACCAGGGCCGCCAGGATGAAGTTGGCAGCCGGCCCGGCCGCCACGACTGCCGCGCGGCGCCACAGTGGCGCGAAATGGAAGAGACCACGCCGCTGCGCACTGGGGATGCGGGCGAGCGCGTCCGGGTCAGGAATGCTGGCTGCGTTCTCGTCGCCCTCGAATTTCACGTAGCCGCCGAGCGGAATCGCGCTCAGCTTCCAGCGCGTGCCGCGGCGATCATTGAACCCGACGAGCTCGCGTCCGAACCCGATCGAGAAGGCCGCAACCCGGATACCGCACCACCGGGCAACAAGGAAATGGCCCATCTCGTGCACAAAAACCACCGCGGTCAGCACGATCAGCGCCGGGATCACATTGCCGGTGAGGATCGAGACGGTCTGAGCCAGGATGTCCGGTACCATAACTTATCCTCTCAGGCGGCTGCGAAGCGGCTCGCCAGGTGGGCTCGCGCGATCCGCCGCGCATTGCCATCAAGGTCGAGCGCTTCCTCGATGCTGGCCGGCTCCTGCAGCAAGCCCTCCCCGGCCGCCGCGGCCAATGCATGCTCCACCACCATCGGTATTTGGGTAAAGCCGATCTGTCTTGCCAGAAAAGCGTGTACGGCCAGTTCATTCGCGGCATTCAGCACCGTGGTGGCGCCCTGCCCGGCCCGCAACGCGGCAATCGCGATACCGAGGGACGGAAATCTCATCGGATCAGTCCGCTCGAACGTGATCTGGCCGATCTCGGCCAGATCCAGCGTGGCCGTCGGCGTTTCCACCCGAGCCGGCCAGTACAGGCAGTGTCCAATGGCCCGCCGCATGTCCGCTGCGCCCATCTCTGCATGCACCGAGCCGTCGCTGAATGTAATCAGCGCATGGAGGACGGATTGCGGATGGACCAGCACATCGAGGCTCTCCGGAGCCAGTCCGAACAGGTGGTGCGCCTCGATCAGTTCAAGGCCCTTGTTCATGAGCGTCGCGGAATCAATGGAAATCTTTGCACCCATCGACCAGGTCGGGTGAGCCAGCGCCTGCTCCGGCGTGGCTCGCGCAATGCGCGCCTCCGGCCATGCGCGGAACGGACCGCCGGAGGCCGTTATGGTGTAGGTTCGTATGGTCGAACGATCGCGGCCTTCGAGCAGTTGGAACAGCGCATTGTGCTCCGAATCCACCGGCAGGATGGCCACCCCGTTTGCTTTCGCGAGCGCCATGAAGGCGGGGCCGGCGCAGACCAGGCATTCCTTGTTGGCGAGCGCGACGCGGTTCCTGGCGCGAATCGCAGCAGCCGTTGGCCTCAGTCCTGCCGCACCGACGATCGCGGATAACACGACGTCCACCGGCTCGGCTGCGGCATCCTCGAGTGCCGCCGCGCCGGCTTCCCCGGCGATCCCGCTGCCCGTCAGGAGATCGCGCAGCTCCGACAATTTTCGCGGGTCCGCGATGACCGCGCGCTTGGCCCGCAGGCGCCGCGCCGTTTCGGCGAGCTTCGCTACATTCATCTGGGCGGTAACGGCGTGGACCTCAAAACGGTCAGGGGCGCTCAGCAAGACGTCCGTGGCACTGCTGCCGATGGACCCGGTCGCGCCGAGTAGGGTGACGTGGGTCAAGCTGCCGATCCGGATAATGGCGAAACAGCCGCGGCAATCGCGAGGAGTTCTCCTCCGAGTTCAAGCGCAGCGAGGAGCCAGGCGAGCGCCGCGGCGGTGAACAGGCCATCCACCCGATCGAGGACTCCGCCATGGCCGGGTATGATCCGGCCGGAGTCCTTGGCGCCAAACCGCCGCTTGATGGACGACTCCAGCAGATCGCCGGCTTGCGCTGCGATTGAGAGGACGCAACCGAGCGCCATGCCCGTGCCGAATCCGGCCGTTCCCGTCAGCATCGCGATGAGCCCTCCGGCAATTACGGCTGCAGCCAACCCGCTCAGCGCTCCGGACCAGGTCTTCTTCGGGGACACACGGGCCCAGAGCTTCGGACCCCCGATCGCCCGGCCGCCGAAATACGCGCCCGTATCGCTCGCAGCCACGATCACGATCACAAATAGCACCGCGATCCAGCCATACGGCTCTGCCCCTCGCAGGGCCATGAAGGCCGTGGCAGGAACGGCCACGTAGAGGAGGCCGAGGCCGGTCCATCGGGCTGCTGAGTTCACCAACCCGGCAATGAGCGCCGCCGCGGCAACGGCGCCGAGCAGCCAGAACCCCCATCGCGACGCGGTCAAACCCAGGGCTAGCAGTCCGGCGCAAAGGCAAAGGATCGCAGCAACCCGCATCCAAAACGGTTCAACGGCACCGGTGATCCCGGTCCACTCCCAGAGTGCGATGGCCCCGACAACGGTGACCAGGACGGCAAATGAAACCCCGCCCAGGGCGTTTGCAGCCAGGGCAATTGCCGCAAGGACAGTGCCGGAGGCGACCCTCAGCTTCAGCTCAGCGCGCCGCGGCTGAGCGCCTTCAGCGCGGGAGCTCAACCAGACCCCCGTATCGGCGCTCCCGGCAGGCGAATTCCTGCAGAGCGGCCTCGAATTGCTCGTCGCCAAATTCCGGCCAAAGTACCGGAAGGAAAACCAGCTCCGAATATGCGCCCTGCCACAGCAGAAAGTTGCTGATCCGCTGCTCGCCGGAGGTTCGAACGATGAGGTCGGGATCCGGTATTCCAGCCGTGTCGAGCGCCTGCTCGAAAACCTGGTGGTTCAAGGACTCGGGTGTCAGCTCACCTCGGGCGACGCGCATAGCAAGCGCCTTCGTCGCTCGCACGATCTCGTCACGGGCTCCGTAATTGAAGGCCACGAGCAATTGGAGCCCGTCGTTGTCCTCGGTCTGAGACTCGGCACCTTGGATGAGCCTGAGGATATCGTCAGGCAGGCCGTTCCGGTCGCCGATGACCCGAATCCGCACGTTGTTGCGATTGAGCTCGGCAAGGTCGCTGCGGATGAAGAACCGCAGCAGGTTAAGCAGGCCCTGCACTTCATCCGGCGGGCGCGACCAGTTTTCAGACGAAAAGCTGAAGAGCGTCAGAAAACCTATGCCACGGCGGCCGGCAAAGCGCACGGCTCGCCTCAGGGCCTCCACGCCGCGGCGATGCCCCTCCCCCCGCGGCAGGCCTCTGCCGCGTGCCCAACGGCCGTTGCCGTCCATGATGATGGCAACGTGGCGGGGTACGCGATTGGCCTGCATGTGTTCCAACTGGCCTGGTTCGACCCCCATTGCGTTGCACTCTGCGGAAAGTTGAGACAGTTGCTGCCCGGCTCAAACCTGGGTGATTTCGCGCTCCTTGGAAACCAGCATCTCGTCGATTTCCTTGATTGTGCGGTCGGTCAACTCCTGGATGCGCTCGGACTGAACGCGGGTGTCATCCTCGCTGATGTCGCCGGCCTTCTCCAGTTTCTTGAGCTTGTCCATACCGTCGCGGCGGACGTGACGCACCGCCACCCGAGCGTGCTCGGCATAACGATGGGCAACCTTGACCATCTCCTGCCGGCGCTGGGCGTTCAACTCGGGGATGGGGATGCGGAGCACCGCGCCTTCCATGATCGGGTTCAGGCCGAGGTTGGAATCGCGGATCGCCTTGTCGACGGCACCGGCGAGCGACCTGTCCCAGACCTGCACGGAAAGCATCCGCGGCTCTGGCACGTTAACGGTGGCAACCTGGTTAAGCGGCATCTGCGAGCCGTATGCGTTGACCGTGATGGGATCTAGCAAATGCACCGAGGCACGGCCGGTCCGCAGCCCTGACAGCTCGGTCCGCAGAACCGAAAGAGCCCCGTGCATGCGGCGATTGAGTTCATCCAGGTCCAGCGTGTTGTCCATTCTGTTGTACCCCAGGCGATCCGGCGCGGTCAGCCGGACACCAGTGTCCCGACGGCTTCCCCGGCGACAATCCTCGCCAGTGCGTTCGGCTCTTGAATGTTGAAGACGATTATCGGCAGTCGGTTGTCGCGGGCAAGCGCAAAGGCTGCCGTATCCATCACCGCCAGTCCCTGAGAGATGACCTCGTCGAACGTGATGTGGTCGTAAAGCCTGGCGGTCGGATCCCGCCGCGGGTCGGCGGAATAGACACCGTCGACTTGCGTTGCCTTGAGCAGCGCGTCGCATTCCAGCTCCAGCGCGCGCAGCGCCGCGCCGCTATCGGTGGTGAAGAACGGATTTCCCGTGCCCCCGGCCAGGACCACGATGGCCTTCTTGCGCATATGGCCAGCGGCGCGCCGGTGCACATAGGTTTCGCAGATGGAGGGCATCTCGATGGCGGATAAGGCGCGGGCCTCCATTCCCTCGCGCACCAGCGCGGCTTCAAGAGCCAGCGCGTTCATCACGGTGGCCAACATGCCCATGTGGTCGCCCGTAACCCTATCTCCGCCTTTTGCAGCGATCGCCAGGCCTCGGAAGATGTTGCCGCCGCCTACTGTCACGGCGATCTCGGTCCCGGTTCGGGCGACCTTTGCAATGGCCGCGGCGTATTCGTTGATGACCTTGTCGTCGATCCCGAAGGGCTGATCCCCCATCAAGGCCTCACCCGACAGTTTCAAGAGAAGCCTGTTCGGTCTTGGCCTGGGGGGCATGCATGCTCCTTCTCGTTCCGCCGCGAACGATTGCGGTGTCCGCATAAGACAAGGGCGCCGACATGTCACGTCGGCGCCCATCATCGATTATTGAAGAACCGGCAGTCCGCGCCGGCCGACACGAACTATTCGGAGTCGGTCCGCTGAATGCCTTCGCCGAGGCGGAACGCCACGAAGTCGGTGACCGTAATCGGGCCGCCAGCATCTTTGGCCGCATCCTCCAGGACCTTTTCAACGGTCCGCTCGCCGTCGATCACGAAAACCTGCTTCAGCAGCACCGCTTCCTCGTAGAACTTCCGGAGCCGGCCCTCGACCATCTTGTCGATGATGCTCTCGGGCTTGCCCGACTCGCGCGCCTGCTCAGCGAAAACCGCACGTTCGCGCGACACTGCCTGAGGGTCGAGCCGGTCCACATCCACGGCCAGCGGATTGGCCGCCGCGACATGCATAGCGATCTGCCGGCCAAGCGCCGCCAGCTTTTCCGGGTTGCCGGACGACTGCAGCGCCACAAGCACACCGATCTTGCCGAGGCCCGGCGCGATCGCAGCGTGAATGTAGCTCGCGACCACGCCCTGATCGACGGACAGCACCGCGGCGCGGCGCAAGGTCATGTTCTCGCCGATTGTCGCGACCGCGTCGGTGATCGCCGCGTCGACCGTCCGTCCACCAGGAAGTTCGGTGGTGAGCACTTTATCCAGGTCGCCGTCAGTCTTGGCCGCGGCCTGGGCGACGGAACGGACCAGCGCCTGGAACTGCTCGTTGCGCGACACGAAGTCGGTTTCCGAGTTGAGCTCGATCATAGCGGCACGGTTGCCGCTCTCGGCGACTGCGATCAGGCCTTCCGCGGCGATGCGGCCGGACTTCTTGGCAGCCTTCGCCAAGCCTTTGGTGCGCAGCCAGTCGACCGCCGGCTCCATCTCGCCGCCGGCTTCCTGAAGCGCCGTCTTGCAGTCCATCATGCCCGCGCCGGTCTTCTCGCGCAGCTCTTTGACCATCTGGGCTGTGATCGCCATCTGGTTCTTCCTTTCGATTATTGTTCGAACCCGGAGGTGAATTAGGCAGCCGCTCCGCGGCCAGACGCCATGTCCACGTCGGGCTCGGACGGGAGCGCGGCGGCCTCGCCGGCCGAATCCGCAGCAGCCCCATCACCCTGGTTTTCCTCAAGCGCCGGTTCGTACGCCACCTCTTCGGACGCGCCGACATCGACGCCACTGTCACCCTGGGCACGGGAGATGCCGTCGAGGGCGGCCCGAGCCACTAGGTCGCAGAACAGAGCGACGGCGCGGCCGGCGTCGTCGTTGCCCGGCACAATGAAGCTGATCCCATCCGGGTCGCAGTTGGTGTCAACCACGGCCGCGACGGGAATGTTCAGCCGGCGCGCTTCGGCAATGGCGATCGCCTCCTTATTGGTGTCGATGACGAACAGCAGGTCAGGAACGCCGCCCATGTCCTTGATGCCGCCCAGCGCCTTGTCCAGCTTGTCGCGTTCGCGCGTCAGCGTGAGGCGCTCCTTCTTGGTCAGGCCCTGGACGCCTTCCGCCAGCATCGTGTCGAGCGTGCGCAGACGCTCGATGGAGTGCGAGATCGTCTTCCAGTTGGTGAGCATGCCGCCCAGCCAGCGCGAATTCACGTAATACTGGGCGCTGCGGCGAGCGGCTTCCGCAACCACGTCGGAGGCCTGCCGCTTGGTGCCGACGAACAGAACGCGGCCGCCCTTTGCCACCGTGTCGCTCACCTGCTGCAGGGCGCGGTGAAGCATCGGCACCGTCTGGGCGAGGTCGACGATATGGATGTTGTTGCGGGACCCGTAGATGAACGGGGCCATCTTCGGGTTCCAGCGGTGCGTCTGGTGACCGAAGTGAACGCCAGCCTCAAGCAGCTGGCGCATCGAAAAATCGGGAAGCGCCATAAATATTCTCCGGTTGATCCTCCGCGGGAAATGGCAAATGCCACCGGAAAGCCGGTTGAAGGCTTCGTGCCCGCGTGTGAGATGCGCGCGATATAAGCGAGCGAGGTGGATTCCGCAACTAGGGCCAGGGCAATCGGTCGACCGCCCTGATCTCAACGGTCGTCGCGCCGAGACTTACTGCATTTCCACGTGCACGATGCCCGGCACCGCCTTGATCGCACCGGCGATCTGCGGGGTGATGCGATATTGGCCCGGCAATTTGATCTCCACCTCCCGCCCGGCCTCTTTCATCATGACGATCACCGAGACCGTGCCCTCGCCCGCATCGAGGCGGCTGGCGATGCGGTCGATCGGCTCAGGCTTGTCAATGAACACGCGGATCGCACGGCTTCGCTTGGCAGCCGCGGCCTCCAGTGCCTCCACGTTGTGGATCCGCGCCCTCACCTCTTCGGTGTCGGGGTCGAACTCGGCACCGAGTTGCAGCAGCAGCGACTGGCCGGGCTCCAGGAGATCGCGCCAGTCGGCGAGCCGCTCCTGGTAGACCGTCGCCTCGAACTGCGCGGTCGGGTCGGACAAAGTGATGATGCCGAGGCGGCCGCCCGAGCGCGTCCGCCGCTCCTGCCGCTGCACGACCGTGGCGGCCACGAACCCGGAGAATTCGCCACGGTTGCGCAGCTTGTCCAGGAAGGAATTCCAGCTGAGCCCGCCGCGCGACTGGATCACGGCCGTGTAGTCGGTGATTGGATGCGCGCTGAGGTAGGTTCCGATAGCGGCGAATTCGCGCTGCAGTCGCTCGGTGGGCGCCCACGGGTCGGCTTGCGAAAGGAACAGCGGCGTGGGATCGGAAGCGTTGCCGAACAGATCGGAAGTGCCACTCGCCGCACGCTCGGAGCGCTCCTGCGCCGCGGCGACGATCTTGCCGATATTGTCGAATACCTTCGCCCGGTGCGACTCCAGCGTATCGAACGCGCCGGACTGGACCAGGCACTCAAGCGCCTTGCGGTTGATCATCTGTGGGTCGATGCGCGAGGCAAAGTCCGCCAGGTGCCCGAAGGGCTTGCCCCCGCGCACCTCAACGAGGTGCTCGACGGCTTGGGTGCCGACGCCCTTCAGCGCCGCCAGCGCATAAAGGATCGTACCGTCGGCGACTTCGAAGCTCGCCCCCGAGCGGTTGATGTCGGGCGGCACCACCTCGATCCCAAGCCGGCGCGCCTCCAGCCGAAATTCGTTGAGCTTGTCGGTGTTGCCCATGTCCAGCGTCATGGAGGCCGCTAGAAACTCGACCGGGAAATTGGCCTTCAGATAGGCCGTCTGGTAGCTGACCACGGCATAGGCGGCCGCGTGCGATTTGTTGAAGCCGTAGCTGGCGAACTTGGCAACGAGGTCGAAGATGGTCACCGCGTCGGCTTTCGCCACGCCGCGCTCCGTTGCGCCGCTGACGAAGCGCTCGCGTTGCGCATCCATCTCCGCCTTGATCTTCTTGCCCATGGCGCGGCGCAGCAGGTCGGCCTCGCCGAGCGAGTAGCCCGACAGCGCCTGGGCGATCTGCATCACCTGCTCCTGATAGATGATGACGCCGTGCGTCTCCTTCAGGATCGGCTCCAGCAGGGGATGCAGGTAGTCCGGTTTTTCCTCGCCGTGCTTGCGCCGGTTGTAGGACGGGATGTTGTCCATCGGCCCCGGCCGGTAGAGCGACACCAGCGCGATCAGATCCTCCAGCCGGTCGGGCTTCATGCCGACCAGGGCGCGGCGCATGCCCTGGCCTTCGACCTGGAACACGCCCATCGTTTCACCGCGCGCCAGCATCGCGAAGGTCGCCGGATCCTGAAGCGGAAGGGCAGCCAGATCCACCTCGATGCCGCGTCGTCTGATCAGCTCGACCGCCTTCTCCAGCACCGTCAGCGTCTTCAGGCCGAGGAAATCGAATTTTACTAACCCGGCCTGCTCGACCCATTTCATGTTGAACTGCGTCACCGGCAGCGCCGAGCGCGGGTCGCGATAGAGCGGCACGAGCTCCTGCAACGGCCGGTCGCCGATCACGATGCCGGCCGCGTGCGTCGAGGCGTGCCGGTAAAGGCCCTCCAGCTTCATGGCGATCGTCAGCAGTCGGTCGACCACCGGCTCGCGCTCGCGCTCCTCGTCGAACCGCGGCTCGCTCTCGATGGCTTGGGCCAAGGTGACCGGGTTTGCCGGGTCGGCCGGGACCAGCTTGCACAGCCGGTCCACCTGGCCGTAGGGCATTTCCAGCACCCGGCCGACGTCGCGCAGGGCGGCGCGGGCCTGCAATGTCCCGAAGGTGATGATCTGCGCGACGCGGTCGGCGCCGTAGCGCCGCTGGACGTAGTCGATGACCTCGTCACGCCGCTCCTGGCAGAAGTCGATGTCGAAGTCCGGCATCGAGATGCGGTCGGGATTGAGGAAGCGCTCGAACAGCAGTCCGAAGCGCAGCGGGTCGAGGTCGGTGATGGTCAGCGCCCAGGCAACCACCGAACCGGCGCCTGAACCGCGCCCCGGCCCTACAGGTATGCCGCGCGCCTTCGCCCATTGGATGAAGTCAGCGACGATCAGGAAATAGCCCGGATATTTCATCCCGGCGATGACGTTCAGCTCGAAGTCGAGCCGCTGCCGGTAATCGGCCTCGCTGTGGCCGGGCGCAGTCCCGTGCGCCGCGAGCCGCCGGGTCAGCCCGGCCTCCGCTTGACGCCGAAGCTCCAGCGCCTCCTCGCGATCGGCGGTTTCCGGGTCGCTCGCCTTCGCGGCGAAGCGCGGCAGGATCGGCTGCACAATGCGCGGTCGGGTCCGGCAGCGCAGAGCGATTTCCACCGTGTTCTCCAGCGCTTCCGGGAGATCGGCGAAGCGCCGGATCATCTCTTCGCGGCTGGCGAAATGATGCTCCGGCGTCAATCGCCGGCGATCGTCGCTCGACAGGAGCCGCCCTTCGGCGATGGCGAGCAGGGCGTCATGTGCCTCGTGGTCGTCGCCCGTCGGGAAGAACGGCTCGTTGGTGGCGACCAGCGGCAGGTCAAGCCGGTAGGCGATATCCAGCACTGCCGGCTCGGCCTGGAACTCGAGCTCCATTCCGTGCCGTTCGACACTAACGTACAGCCGGTTCTCGAAGATGCCCCGCAGGGCGCTGACGCGCGCATCGGCGAGCGCGAAATCCCCGGCCGCGATGGCCGAGTAGAGCGGCCCGTCATGACCGCCGGTCAACGCGATCAGGCCGGGCGACGCCCTGGCCAGATCGCCCAAGGGCACCGGCTCCGAGCGTCCCTGCTCGCCCAAGTAATAGTTGCTCACCAGCCGGATCAGGGCGCGGTAGCCCTCCTCACTGGCGCACAGCAGGAAGATCGGCGCGCAGCGCCGCGCCTGCCGGTCGTTGCCGGGCCGGCGGATCTCGTACTCATCGTCGGGCTCGAATCGAACCGGCAGCTTGCAGCCGATGATCGGTTGCAGGCCGGCTCCCGCCGCCTTCTCCGAAAACTCAAGCGCGCCGAACAGGTTAGCTGTGTCGGTAACGCCCAGCGCCGGCATGCCGTCCTCGACCGCTAGCTTGACCAGCTTGCCGATCGGCAGCGCGCCTTCCAGCAGCGAATAGGCCGAATGGCAGTTCAGATGAATGAAGCCTGGTCCGTCCGCCAATGCCGTCCTGCTCGCCTGCCCCGAGTGGATGTGAGGGTTGCCGCCGCCCCCGTCCAGAGCCGGCCGGCCGCTATCCCCATCATAACGCGAGTCCCGCGGGTGCGTGGCAGGATTCCGGTAACGCTAGGGATCGTCCAGTGCAGCGGCAATCCTGAGTTCCGCATTCCGCTCGGGCGGCAGGTCGCGCCAGTGGAGCCCGAGGAGGGCCGCTTCCATCGCGTAGAGCGCGTTCAGGCTCAGGCCGCGCCTCGTCTTCGTCCGAAGGGCGGCGAAGGCCCGCAGCGCTCCGCTGCAGCGCAGGTCATCGTCGGTGACAATGCCGATCTCCCGCAACCGCCGGGCCATCACCGGCCCGAGATTCGGCAGTTCTTCTACCGGGCGGGGCACGCCGCTCCTCCCGTCGCGAGCTACTTCACGTCGGCAGGCACGATCCTTCCGTCCTCGATGGTGATCGTCCGGTCCATTTCCGCCGCCAGCGAAAAGTTATGCGTGGCAATGAGCGCAGCCAGCCCCGACTCGCGCACCAGATTGCGAAGCGCTTCGAACACATGGCCGGCGGTTTTGGGGTCGAGATTGCCAGTCGGCTCGTCGGCGAGCAGCACGCGCGGCGCATTGGCAACGGCCCGCGCGATCGCGACACGCTGCTGTTCGCCGCCGGACAGTTCGGCAGGCCGGTGCGTCGCGCGGTGGTCGACGCGCAGATAGGCCAACAGGTCGCGGCCGCGGCTCTCCGCTTCCTTGCGGTCCAGCCCGGCGATCATCTGCGGCAGCATCAGATTTTCCAGCGCCGAGAATTCCGGCAGCAGATGGTGGAACTGGTAGACGAAGCCGATCTCCGTCCGCCGCAGGGCAGTGCGCGACGAATCTCCCATGCCGCTTGTCGGCTGGCCGCCGATATAGACCTCACCCGCGTCCGGCCGCTCAAGCAGCCCGGCGATGTGCAGCAGCGTGGATTTCCCAGCGCCCGAGGGGGCCACCAAGGCCACCATCTCGCCGGAGGCAACGTTCAGCTCAGCCTCGCGCAGCACAAGCAGCGGCGCCGACCCAGTGCGATAGGACCGACCGACCCCAGTCAAGGCGAGCGAGCCAGAGGGCACCGCATCCACAACAGGTGGCGCTTCCGCGGGCTCAGGGTCCGCCGGACGAAGCTTGACTGCGCTCTCTCCCGGCGTGTCGCTCATTCGTAGCGCAGCGCCTCGACCGGATCGAGCCGCGCTGCCCGCCATGCCGGGTAGAGCGTCGCAAGGAATGACAGACCAAGCGCCATCAGCACGATGGCGGTTGTCTCGCCCGGATCCATTTCGGCGGGCAGCTGTGACAGAAAATAAAGCTCGGGCGAGAAGATCTCGGTGCGGGTGATCCAGGTAATGACGTGGCGCAGCGAGTCGACATTGGCAGCGATCAGTATTCCGAGCAGCAGGCCCGCCAGTGTTCCTATCGTTCCGATACTCGCGCCGGTGATGAAGAAGATGCGCAAGATGGAGCCCCGGGTGGCCCCCATGGTGCGCAGGATCGCTATGTCGCGCCCCTTGTCCTTCACCAGCATGATCAGCCCTGAGATGATGTTCAGAGCCGCCACCAGCACTATCAGGGTCAGGATGATGAACATCACGTTCCGCTCGACCTCGAGGGCGGAAAAGAACGTCACGTTTCGTTGCCGCCAGTCCGTCGAGTAAACGGACCGTCCCGCCGCCGCCTCGATCGGGCCGCGCAGGTCACCGACCCCGTCAGGATCGTCCACGTAGACTTCGATCGCCTGAGCCGAATCGCCTCGGTTGAAATAGGCCTGCGACTCCGACAGCGGCATGAACACATACGTCGCGTCGTATTCGGACATTCCGATCTGGAATATGGCAACGACGGGATAGGCTTTGATCCGCGGAGTGGTGCCCATGGGCGTGACAGCGCCGCGCGGGCTCACCAGCGTCAGCCTGTCGCCTATCGTTAGTCCCAGGTTCTGCGCCAGTACCGAGCCGATTGCCACGCCGCCGGAATTGTCGAAATCCATCAGCCCACCGCCGTTTTGAACAGTCGACGAGATCTTTTCCATACTGATGAGGTCCGGCCCGCGCACGCCGCGTACAAGCACGCCGGAACTCGCATCGGTTAGCCCCGAGGCAAGCGCCTGCCCTTCGATGATGGGCATGGCTGCCGTGACGCCCGGAACCGCCGCGATCCGCTCCGTAACCGCGCTGTAATCCGTCAACTCGCCATCAGCGGATTGGACGATGAGGTGGCCGTTGATACCAAGGATCTTGTCCAGCAGTTCCGTGCGGAAGCCGTTCATCACCGCCATCACGACCACAAGGGTAGCGACCCCGAGGAGGATTCCAGCAAAGGAGAAGCCGGCGATGACAGAGATGAAAGCTTCCTTCCTGCGTGGCCTCAAGTAGCGCAGCGCGAGCATCCACTCGAACGGCGCGAAAGGCCGCGTCGCCCGACTAGCGCTCGCGTCTGTGGCGCTCACGCGCGGGTTCCCACGGCCGAGTGCACCAGCTTGTTCACAGCCGCATCGACGTGCAGCGTTTCGCGTTCGCCGGTGGCGCGGCGCTTCAGTTCTACCTCGCCGTTCGCCGCTCCGCGGGGGCCGACGACCAGCTGCCACGGCAGCCCAATCAGATCCATGGTGGCGAACTTGGCGCCGGCGCGCGCATCGATGTCGTCGTAGAGTACCGAAACGCCTGCACGTTCCAGCCGGAAGTCTACTCCACCCGCGAGCTCGTCGGTTGCTTCGTCGCCTGGCTTCAGATTGATCAGCCCGACCGTGAATGGCGCCACGGCGTCCGGCCATATGATGCCAGCATCGTCATGACTCGCCTCGATGATGGCTGCCGCCAAGCGGGACACGCCCACGCCGTAGGAACCCATATGCACCGGCTGTTCGGCGCCGTCCGGCCCGGCGACCCGGGCACGCATCGGTTCGGAATACTTGGTGCCGAAATAGAAGATGTGCCCGACCTCGATGCCGCGAGCCGACATGCGTCGCTCCTCGGGAAGCGCCGCGAACGCCGCATCGTCGTGCTTCTCGTCGGTGGCGGCGTAAGGGGTGGTCCACCGCTCGACGATCGGCCCCAGATCGGAACGGAAATCCGTCTCCTCACCGGGCGTATCCAGTTCCAGCAGGTGCTTGTCGCAGAACACGGCACTTTCGCCGGTGTCGGCAAGGATCACGAATTCGTGGCTGAGATCGCCACCGATTGGACCGGTGTCCGCCCTCATCGGGATTGCTTTCAATCCAAGCCGGGCGAAGGTGCGGAGATAGGCGACAAACATCCGGTTGTAGCTGTGCCGGGCGCCCTCAGCATTAATGTCGAAGGAATAGGCGTCCTTCATCAGGAACTCCCGCCCGCGCATGACGCCGAACCGGGGCCGCACCTCGTCCCGGAACTTCCACTGGATGTGGTAAAGGTTCAGCGGCAGGTCGCGGTAGGAGCGCACGGAAGCCCGGAAGATGTCTGTGACCATCTCCTCGTTGGTCGGCCCGTAGAGCATGTCGCGCTCATGCCGGTCGGCAATGCGCAGCATCTCCTTGCCGTAATCGTCGTAGCGCCCGCTTTCGCGCCAAAGATCGGCCGACTGGATGGTCGGCATGAGCAGTTCAAGAGCCCCTGCCCGATCCTGCTCTTCGCGCACGATCTGTTCGATATTTCTTAGGACCCGCAAACCAAGCGGCAGCCAGGAGTAGATGCCGGCCGATTGCTGGCGGATCATCCCCGCCCGCAGCATGAGCCGGTGCGAGACAATCTCCGCCTCCTTGGGATTCTCCTTCAGAATCGGAAGAAAGAAACGTGAAAGCTGCATGGGTCCGGAATCGTGGAGGGGGCGGGGCGACATGCACCCATCGGGCCGCACTTTGCAAGCGGCGCTGCCCGCGCCGCGGCGCCGGTCGCTTGGGCGAAGAACAGGCAGACCGCCAAAAATTTTGGCAGAATCCCATCAAGCTGGTGACAGGCCTGTGATGATCCGCTAGTGTCCGACTATAACATAGGTGTGTAAACACCATAAACTCGCGGTCCAAGTCTCGGGAGGGACCTGTCAGACAGAGTGCGCATAGGCGCACAAAACATCGATGCTGGGTTCTACTCTGTCAGGCAAGGCGCACGCCTTGCCTTTTTTGCATCCGCTTTCCGTTGGCGGGCGCCTCAGGGGATCAGATCCTCAAGCGTCATTCCGAAATAACCAAAATAGAGATATACACCGGCGAAGAGGATAGCTGCGATTATCGTGGTTGCCGCGGCTTTCTTGATGAGCAAAGGTTGGTGCGGAGCACCGTGATCAGTGCCGAGCGTGACGTGGTCGGCTTCATGCTGGCTGCGCACGCCGAAAGGCAGGACCGCGAACAACACAAGCCACCAGATCACAAAGTAGATGGCAAGCGAGCTGACGAGGCTCATCTAGAACTCACCTCCTCCAATTCAATCAGTGTGCCAGCAAAGTCTTTCGGGTGCAGGAAAATCACCGGGTTGCCGTGCGCCCCGATCTTGGGCTCACCGCTGCCGAGGATGCGCGCGCCGTGGTGCATGAGGTCGGCGCGCGCCGCGTTGATGTCGTCCACCTCGTAACAAAGGTGATGCATTCCCCCGTCCGGATTGCGCGCAAGGAACGCCGCAACAGGGGAGTTGTCGCCGAGGGGTTCGAGCAGCTCGACCCGTGCATTGGGGAGGTCGACGAATACCACCGTGACCCCTTGCTCCGGCAGGGCTTGCGGATCGGAGACGCGCGCGCCCAGCGTTTCCCGGTAGGTCCGGGATGCGGCTGCAAGATCCGGCACGGCCAGAGCCACGTGGTTGAGGCGGCCCAGCATCGGCTCAGTCGCTGACGTGGACCACGTGCACGATCACCGCTGGCTTCTTGCCCCAGGCGATGTCGACGCTGCCGCGAACCGCGCGGCGGAGAGCTTCACGCACAAGACCGCCGTCCCGGCGCTTGGGCTTCGGCAGGCCATCAAGCACCTCATCAACCGCGTCCTCGACCGCGCCCTGCAGCTCTTCGCCTTCGCGATCGGCGCGCGGCAGCCCCAGCAAGGTCACAGCCGGATCTTCGAGAACGTCGCCGCTGTCAGACAGGACGACAGCCACACTGACCAGTCCCGCGAATGCAAGTCGGCGGCGTTCGCCGACCCCGCTTTCCTCGTGCGAGACGAGAAGCCGGCCATCCCGATAAAGCCGACCGGAGGGAACCGTTTCGAGCTTCTCGGCCCGCCCGGGAGCCAGCCGGATCATCTGGCCGTTGCGCGTTTCGATCACCTGCGGCACGCCCGCCGCACGCGCGACCTTTGCCTGTTCATGCAGGTGCAACGCCTCCCCGTGCACCGGGACCACGATCTGCGGCCGCACCCAGTCGTACATCTGGCGCAGTTCGTCGCGACGCGGGTGCCCCGACGTGTGGACCAGGGCATCTCGGTCGGTGATCACTTCAGCGCCGAAATCGACCAAGCGGTTGATGATCCCGTTGACCGGGCGTTCATTGCCCGGGATCGTCCGCGACGAGAAGATGACGCGGTCGCCGGGAGAAAGCGCCACCTCGCGGTGGTCGCCAGCGGCAATGCGCGACAGCGCGGCGCGAGGTTCCCCCTGGCTCCCTGTCATCAGGGCAACAACCTTGTTGCGCGGCAGATAGCCGTAGGCGTCCTGGTCCAGGAACTCCGGCAAGCCCTCCAGATAGCCGAGTTCCTTGGCGACATCGACGGCGCGGCGAATGGACCGCCCGACGATGACGACTTCCCTGCCCGCCCGCTGCGCAGCCGCCGCCACGGACCGCAGTCGCGATACGTTCGACGCGAAGGTCGTGACCGCGACCCGTTGCGGCGCCTCGGCGATCAATCGCTCCAGCACGAGAGCGACCTCTCCCTCGCTGGGACTAATCCCCTCACGGACGGCGTTTGTGGAATCGGACACAAGCGCCAGCACGCCTTCCGCGCCGATGGCCGCGAGCCGGTCCTGATCGGTCGGCAGGCCGAGCCCGGGAGCGGCGTCGAGCTTCCAATCACCAGTATGGAGCACCGTCCCCGCCGGTGTGCGGATCGCAAGTGCGTTAGGCTCCGGAATCGAGTGCGAGACCGGGACGTATTCAACGTCGAACGGCCCGACCGGAAACCGGTCTCCCTGGCGCACCACACGGATATCGATCTTGGGCGCGTTCGCCTCGCCGGTCAGCTTTGCCTCGAGCAGGCCGGCGGCGAACGGGGTCATATAGACGGGAACTTCAAGCCGCGGCCATAGATCCACGAGGGCGCCGAAGTGGTCTTCATGGGCATGGGTGATCAGGATGCCTGCCAAATGAGCTTTACGCTGCACCAGGAACGCAATGTCGGGCAGGACGGCCTCTACCCCCGGCAGGTCATCATGGCCGAAGGCAACGCCCATATCGACTGCCAGCCACGTTCGCTGCCGGCCGCTGCCCAGTCCGTAGAGGCCCAGATTCATGCCGATTTCACCGACGCCGCCCAGCGGCAGGAAAACGAGCTCCTCGTTGGCTTCCATCTGTCAGAGCCCCGCCGTCGCTGCCGCGCCGAAATGAACGTCGCCGGCCGCTACCGTCCGCATTGATCCGTCATCCGCCCTTACTATCAGTTGCCCGTCGTCGCCGATGGTTTCGAACGTGCCCCGCACCATGTCATCGCCGAAGCTGACCGCAATGGGCGAGCCAAGGCCCGATGCCCGCTCCAGCCATTTCCGGCGAATGAGGCCAAATCCGCGGCCCTGGTCCCAAACCATTTCCTGCTCGACCCAAGCGTCCGACAACGCCTCAAAGAGGTCCTCGGGAGCGACGCTGGATCCGCAGGCCGCGAGGCTCGTTGCGGGAAAAGGAACTCCCTCCGGCGCATGCCGCACATTAACGCCAATGCCGATCACGACCGCGCTTGCGCCACCCGGCAAGGTAGCGGCCTGCAACAGGATGCCGGCCACCTTGCCGCCGTCCACTAGGACATCATTGGGCCATTTCAGCCGCACCCGCGCGTGTTCAGCGGCTGAGCCGTCCAGGTCAACTCTGAACGCCACGTCGGGCGCGCAGGCGCGGATGGCGGCTTCCAGCGCCAGTCCGGCCACGAAGCCAAGCCTGGCGACGTTGCTGCCGAGCTCGGGATCGATCAGCAAAAGGCTGGCTGCCAGATTGCCGCTGGCCGTTTCCCAACGGCGCCCTCGCCGGCCGCGCCCGGCGGTCTGTTCCTTGGCGATGACCCAGAGTTGGCCGCTATCCCCCGCCCGTGCCCGTTCGAGGGCTTCCGTGCTCGTCGACCCAATGGTGTCATATGCCGCGAAGCGATAGCCGCCCGCACTCGCCAAAGGGCCAAGCCGGAATGCCACGCCTAAAACAAGCTGCGCGCAGCGATGCCTGCCGCCTGCACCAGCGGCGCAGAGACAAGCATGAAGGCGAGCATCACGGCGCCGGACACGGCCAGCACGCTTTCCAGCTCGCCAGGCAACGGATCGAAAACCCCTAGCGGCTCGTCGAAGTACATCAGCTTGACAATGCGCAGGTAATAGAACGCGCCCACCACGGTGGAGATCATGCCGATCACCGCCAGCGCGTAAAGCTCCGCCTCCATGGCAGCGAGGAACACGTAATACTTGGCGAAGAAGCCGGCCAGCGGCGGGATGCCGGCTAGCGAGAACAGGATGGCGGCAAACAGGAAGGCCGTGCCGGGCTGGGTGCGCGCCAATCCGGCCAGCGATTCGATGTCCTCGATCGTATCATTGCCGCGGCGCATGCCTAGGATGCAGGCAAACGCGCCCAGCGTCATGATCATGTAGATGACGAGGTAGAGCATCACGCCCTGCACGCCAGCCTCTGTGCCCGCTGCCAGGCCGACCAGCGCGAACCCCATATGGCCGATCGACGAATAGGCCATCAGGCGCTTGATGTTGCGCTGCCCGATAGCTGCGAAAGAGCCGAGCAGCATGGAAGCAATGGCGATGAACGCGACCACCTGCTGCCAATCCGCCGTGATCGGCGCAAAGGCATCGATGACCACACGAATCATTAACGCAACCGCGGCGAGCTTCGGAGCCGAAGCGAAGAATGCCGTGACGGGCGTCGGTGCACCCTCGTAAACGTCCGGGGTCCACATATGGAACGGCACTGCCGAGATCTTGAACGCGAGTCCGGCGAGCACAAAAACCAGCCCGATCACCAGCCCGGTCGTGCGGCCTTCCGCCAGCGCCGCCGCGATCGGCTGGAACCCGGTGTGGCCGGTGAAGCCGTAGACCAGGCTGGCCCCATAAAGGAGCATCCCGGAGGAGAGCGCGCCGAGCACGAAGTACTTGAGCCCGGCCTCCGTCGACCGGGTGTTGTCGCGATGGATGGCAGCGACGACGTAGGCGGCGAGCGACTGCAACTCCAGCCCGAGATAGACGCTGATCAGGTCGTTAGCCGAGATCATGATAAGCATGCCCAGCGTGCCGAGCAGGATCAGCACGGGGTACTCGAAGCGTTCGAACCGTTCCACGCGCGCAAAGCGCCAGGCCATCAGAACCGCCACGGCCGATCCCAGCAGCGAGAAAACCTTCATGAAGCGGGCGAAGCTGTCCACCACGAAGGCGCCGTCCAACGTCGTCCCGTTCTGGCCCGTGAAGGCCGCCGCGATCGCCGCCACAACGAGCAGGATCATGGCCCCCAGCGTCACAGCCGTCGCCGAACGGTCGCCGAAGTAGACGCCGAACATCAGCAGTCCCATGGCGCCAAGGGCCAGGATGAGCTCCGGCAGGATCATGCCCAAGTTGATCGTTGCTGCGGCCATGCCGCTCAGGTCCTTTCCGCCCGCATGCGGGCAACATGGATGGGCGCGAGCCGCGCCGTGCAGGTGCCGGACGAGACGGCCGGGTCGGCGTCGAAAATGGCACGCGCCTCCGCCTCGGTCTCCGCCTCCACAATGGCGAGACCCCAGGGATCGGCCGCGTCAAGAACCGGCCCGAAGATCAGGCATGTGCCGCGCTCGGTCAGGTCGTTCCAATATTCCGCGTGCCGCCCCATGACCGCCTGCTCGGCCTCGCTCATGTCGAACGGGAAGGACGGCCGGGGCGGAACGAGACGGAGGAGGAATTGCGGCACGTCGGTTTAGCTCAATGCGCCGGTTCGGCCGCCGGCTCAGCTGCGGCCGGAGTCACTGGGGAAGGCGCTACGGCCTGCGCCGGCTGCTCTATGCCGACAGCCGCCTGGTAGTCACCGATGAGCTGGTCGACAGAGGCGGCGGTCACGTCGAGAATGGGCTGCGGGTAGACGCCGAATAGGATGGTCAGCGCGATCAACGGCACGAGCAGCACCTTCTCGCGCGCGCTCATGTCCAGCATCGTGGACAGCGCCGGGTTCTCCAGCTTGCCGTAGATTACCCGGCGGTAGAGCCACAGCGAATAGCCGGCCGAGAGGATCACGCCGGTCGTGGCGAGCACTGCCACCCAGGTATTCACCTGGAACGCGCCGATGAGCGTCAGGAACTCGCCGACGAAGCCCGAGGTCCCGGGCAGGCCGACATTGGCCATGGTGAACACCAGGAATGCGAAGGCATACCACGGCATCCGGTTCACCAGCCCGCCATAGGCATCAATCTGGCGCGTATGCATCCGATCGTAGATGACCCCCACGCAGAGGAACAGCGCGCCGGAAACGATGCCGTGCGACAGCATCTGGAAAATCCCGCCCTGCACGCCCTGCGCCGTCAGCGTGAAGATGCCCATGGTCACGAAGCCCATATGCGCGACGGAGGAATAGGCGATCAGCTTCTTCATGTCCTCCTGCATCAGCGCGACCAGCGACGTGTAGATGATCGCGATAACAGACAGCGCATAGACGAGCGGCGCTAGGTCGGCGCTGGCCAGCGGGAACATCGGCAGGGAGAACCGCAGGAAGCCGTAGCCGCCCATCTTCAGCAGGATCGCGGCGAGAACGACCGAACCGGCCGTCGGGGCCTCGACGTGCGCATCGGGCAACCAAGTGTGCACCGGCCACATCGGCATCTTGACCGCGAACGAAGCGAAGAAGGCGAGCCACAGCCAGGTCTGCATTTCCGCCGGAAACGGGTGAACCAGGAGGTCGGGGATCGAAGTGGTGCCCGCCTCCCAATACATCGCCATCATGGCGAGCAGCATCAAAACCGAGCCGAGCAGGGTGTAGAGGAAGAACTTGAAGGCCGCATAGACGCGCCGCTGCCCGCCCCACACCCCGATGATCAGGAACATCGGGATCAGGCCAGCCTCGAAGAACACGTAGAAGAGGATCATGTCCAGCGCGCAGAACACGCCGATCATCAGCGCCTCCAGCACCAGGAAGGCGACCATGTATTCCTTCAGCCGCCGCTGCACCGACCGCCAGCTGGCCAGGATGCAGAAGGGCATTAGGAACGTGGTCAGGATGACGAACAGCATGGAGATGCCATCCACCCCCATGCGGTAGCTCATGAACCCGCCCGACCAGGCCGCCTGTTCGACGAACTGGAAGTCCGGATTCTGCGGGTCGAAGTTCCACCAGATTAGCAGCGACACGACGAAGGTGAGCAAGGTCACCCCGAGCGCCACGTTGCGGATGTTGCGCCGGTGCGCCTCCTCATCGCCGTGGATGAAGAAGAAGATCAGCGCCGCGCCGACCAGCGGCAAGAAGGTGACGGTGGAGAGGATGGGCCAATTCATCGTGCCATCCTCAAGTCGCAAACATCGTCCAGGTGACAAGGACGGCAATGCCAAGCAGCATCACGAAGGCGTAATGGTAGAGGTAGCCGGTCTGCAGTCGTACCACGCCACGTGTGATGTCGACGACGCGCGCTGATACGCCATCCGGCCCGAGCCCATCTATCAGCCAGCCGTCACCGCGCTTCCAGAGAAAACGCCCGAGCGCCATGGCCGGACGCACTAGGACCCAGTCGTAGAGCTCGTCGAAGTACCACTTGTTGAGGAGGAACCGGTAGAGCAGGCCTTGTTCTTCGGCGAGCCGCTCGGGGATGCCCGGGCGCGCGATGTAGAACCAGTAGGCGAGCAGCGACCCGATCACCATCGCGATGGTCGGCGAGATCACCACCCAGAATGGAGAATGATGCATCTCCTCGAGCAGATGCTCCTCGATGACCACTCCGCCCCTCCAGAATTCGGCCAGTTCTTCCCCGATGAACGGGCCGGCAAAGATCAGGCCGGCGAGCAGAGCCCCGGCGGCGAGGACATAGAGCGGCGCCAGCATCACCTGGGAGCTCTCATGGACATGGTCCTGCACCTCGCGCGAGGAACGCGGCTCGCCGTGGAACGTCATGAAGATCAGCCGCCATGAATAGAAGGCGGTCATCACCGAGCCGATCACCAGCAGGATAAACGCAAACGTCGCCACGCCTGCCTCGCTGGCATGCGCCGACTCGATCACCGCGTCTTTCGAATAATAGCCTGCGGTGAGCGGAAACCCGATCAGCGCCAGCGTGCCGATCACCATCATGACGTAGGTGATCGGAATCTTGCGCCACAGCCCGCCCATACGGCGCATGTCCTGCTCGTCGGAGACGGCGTGGATCACCGAGCCGGCCCCAAGGAACAGCAACGCCTTGAAGAAGGCATGGGTGAACAGGTGGAAGATCGCCACCGGATAGGCGCCCACGCCCAGCGCCACGAACATGTAGCCGAGTTGCGAGCAGGTCGAATAGGCGATCACCCGCTTGATGTCGTTCTGCACCAGCCCGATCGTGCCGGCGAAGAAGGCGGTGAAAGCGCCGACGAAGATGACAACATTGAGCGCCGTCGGCGACAGCTCGAAGACAGGCGACAGCCGCGCCACCATGAAAACCCCGGCCGTCACCATGGTCGCCGCATGGATGAGCGCCGAGACGGGCGTCGGCCCCTCCATGGCGTCCGGCAGCCAGGTGTGGAGCGGCACCTGGGCGGACTTGCCCATCGCGCCCATGAACAGCAGGAGGCAGACCACCGTGATCGCGGTGGCGCCGCTATAGGCGCTGCCGAAGATGTTCAGGACCAGGCTCTGTCCTTCTGCGACCGCATGGGCGTTGGCGAAGATCGTGTCGAAGTCGATAGACGAGAACAGTACGAACACGCCGAAGATGCCCAGCGCGAAGCCGAAATCTCCGACGCGGTTGACCACGAACGCCTTGATCGCGGCGGCATTGGCTGATGGCCGTTGATACCAAAAGCCGATCAGCAGGTACGAGGCGAGCCCGACGCCCTCCCAGCCGAAGAACATCTGCAGGAGGTTGTCGGACGTCACCAGCATCAACATGGCGAAGGTGAACAGCGACAGGTACCCGAAGAACCGCGGCCGGTGCGGATCGTGCGCCATGTAGCCGATTGAGTAGATATGGACGAGCGCCGAGACGGTGTTCACGACGACCAGCATCACCACCGTCAGCGTGTCGATTCGCAGGGCCCAGTCGGCCTCCATCGTCCCCGAGTGAATCCAGGTCAGGACCGGCACGGTGAACGCATCGCGGGCTCCAAGCGCCACGTCGAAGAAGGCGATCCAGGACAGAACTGCGGCGATCACCAGGAGTGCGGAGGTGACGATCTCGGCCGCTCGCGATCCCTGGGCCGCCGGCTCATGACCGTGCCCATGTCCATGGTCTGCATCGTGCGTCCCATGCGGTTCGTGATCCGCGACCGGCACGGCCATGGCGGCGTGCGGAACGGCCGCTGCATGATCATGGTGGCCGGCCGCGTTGCCGAGCGGATCGGTCTGGTGGTCCTCCATCCCGATCGGCGCCTCGCCGCCACGGTTGCGCACTGCTGCCCCGAAGATCGCGATGATCCCGGCGAGAATTGCGCCGAGCAGCGGCAGAAAGACGATGGCCGAATACAAGGCGTCAGCCCTTCATCAGGTTGATGTCCTCGACCGCGATCGAGCCGCGATTGCGGAAGAACACGACGAGGATGGCAAGCCCGATCGCAGCTTCCGCCGCCGCAACGGTGAGGACGAGCAGGGCGAAGATCTGACCGGTCAGGTCGCCCAGGAAGGCGGAGAAGGCGACCAGGTTCAGGTTGACGGCCAGTAGGATCAGTTCGATCGACATCAGGATGACGATGACGTTCTTGCGGTTCACGAAAATGCCGAACACGCCCAGCGTGAACAGGATTGCCGCCACCGTGAGGTAGTGCCCGAGGCCGACTGCCATCAGGAAAGCCCCCTGCCGGGCTGCACGTGGACGACCTCGACGGCGGTCGCCGGGTCGCGCGCATTCTGCACGGCGATGTCCTGGCGCTTGATGCCGACCTTGTGGCGAAGCGTCAGAACAATGGCGCCGACCATAGCCACGAGGAGGATCAGGCCGGCCGTCTGAAAAAAGAAGATGTAGCGCGTGTAAAGCAGCAGCCCGATCGCCTCGGTGTTGGACACCTGTTCCAGCGGCGGGGTCGGAGCGGCGGTCCCCGCCACCGTCTCGGGCGAGATCAGCGCTCCGCCCAGCACCAGCACAAGTTCGACCAGGAGGACCATCCCGACCAGCGCCCCGATCGGCAGGTATTGGAGAAACCCCTGCCGGAGTGCGTCGAAATCGACCTCCAGCATCATCACCACGAAAAGGAACAGCACTGCCACCGCGCCGACATAGACGACGATCAGGATCATCGCCAGGAACTCGGCCCCGAGCAGGACGAACAGCCCGGCCGCATTGACGAAGGACAGAATGAGAAAGAGGACCGAATGGACCGGATTCCTCGCGGCGATCACCATGAAGGCGGACGCGACGGTGACCGCAGAGAAGATGTAGAAGAAGAGCGGCTGGAGGATCATCGGGCTTTCCGGTCGGCCGATCTCTTAACGGAGGGTTTTCGACCCGTCCACAAGGGCCGGGCGCGACATAGGCGCTTCAGCGATACGGCGCGTCGAGCGCGATATTGCGGGCGATTTCCCGCTCCCAGCGGTCGCCGTTCGCCAGCAGCTTATCCTTGTCGTAGTAGAGTTCCTCGCGCGTTTCGGTCGAGAACTCGAAGTTCGGCCCCTCGACGATGGCGTCGACCGGGCAGGCTTCCTGGCAGAAGCCGCAATAGATGCACTTCACCATGTCGAGGTCGTAGCGCACCGTGCGGCGGGTTCCGTCGTTGCGCCGCGGCCCCGCCTCGATGGTGATCGCCTGTGCCGGGCAGATCGCCTCGCACAATTTACAGGCAATGCAGCGCTCCTCGCCGTTCGGATAGCGGCGCAAAACGTGCTCACCACGGAAGCGCGGGCTGTAGCTCATCTTCTCGTGCGGGTAGTTGATCGTCGCCTTCGGCTTGAAGAAGTAGCGCAGAGCGAGCCACGTTGCGGAGACGAACTCCCGAAGCAGCAGCGAATTGGCGGCCCGAGCCAGACTGGCCATCACAAAACTCCAGAATTTTCCAGCATGCCGCCGATGATGAAACCGGCGACCGGAAACAGAACCAGTTGAACCTTTCGGACGAGGTCAAGGATGCGAGGGCCCTGCCCTCCTTCACCGCGTCCGACGGCGCGCCGGATCAGCGCGCCGAAGAGAAAATACTCGACCACCGCAAAGGCGAGGCCCACGAGCCCGCCGATCAGCGCCGGCGACATCCGCTCAGCTCGCGACCGGGACGCCGCCCCAGCCAGTCAGCTGCAGGATAAAAGCGACGATCACCACCGCCGCCAGCGAGAGCGGCAAGAACACCTTCCAGCCCAGCCGCATCAGCTGGTCATAACGGTACCGCGGCACCATCGCCTTCACCATGGCGAACATGAAGAACAGGAAGAAAAGCTTCAGCAGGAACCAGACGATGCCCGGGATCCAGGTGAACGGCGCAAAGTTGAAGGGCGGCAGCCATCCTCCGAGGAACAGGATCACTGTCAGGGCGCAGACGAGCACGGCCGCGACGTACTCGCCCATCATGAACATCATATAGGGCGTGGAGGAATATTCCACCATGTAACCGGCCACCAGTTCCGACTCCGCTTCGGGCAGGTCGAAGGGCGGCCGGTTGGTCTCCGCCAGGCCGGAGATGAAGAAGATGAAGAAGAGCGGGAACAGCGGAATGAAGTGCCAGTCCAGCAGCGTGTTGGGCATCCCCACCATGGTGCCGAGGCCTTCGGACTGCGCCATGACGATGTCGGTGAGGTTCAGTGAGCCGACGCAGAGCAGCACGGCGATGATCACGAAGCCGATGGACACCTCGTAGGAGACCATCTGCGCCGCCGAGCGCAGCGCGCCGAGGAAGGCGTATTTCGAATTGGACGCCCAGCCGCCCATGATCACGCCATAGACTTCCAGGGAGGAAATCGCGAACACGTAGAGGATGCCGACGTTGATGTCGGCAACCACCCATCCCGCCGACACCGGCACGACCGCCCAGGCGGACAGCGACAGCGTCACCAGCACCAGCGGCGCCAGCAAGAAGATGGCCTTGTTGGCCGGCGCCGGCACCACCGGCTCCTTCAGCACGAACTTCAGCAGGTCGGCGAAGGACTGGAAAGCGCCCCACGGCCCGACCACGTTCGGGCCACGCCGCAGCTGCACCGCAGCCCAGATCTTCCGGTCGGCATAGAGCAGATACGCGACCAGCGTCAGCAGCCCGACCATCAGCAGCACGCTCTGGCCGACGATGATTAGGCCGGGATAGACGTAGTCGCCGAAGAACGCGTTCATATGGCAATGCCTTGCATCGATGCGCCCTATTCCGCGGCTTGTGCCGCCGGCCCGAGATGCTGGGCGGAGCACTCAGCCATGACGCGGGAAGCCCGGGCGATCGGATTGGTCAGATAGAAATCGCGGATCGGGCTGACAAAGGGTCCGCCGGCCAGCGAGCCGCCCAGACCCGCGAGCCGCGTGACATCGGCCGGGCTGGCGATCGGGGCCGCATCGAGCTGGGCCATATGCGGGTAAGCTTCATAAAGGCGCGCGCGCAGCTGCTGCAGCGAGTCGAACGGCAGGGCGCGTCCAAGCGCGCCGGAAAGCGCCCGTAGAACCGACCATTCTTCGCGCGCCTCGCCGGGCGGGAAAATGGCGCGCAAGCCCAGTTGCACCCGCCCCTCCGTGTTCACCCAGGTGCCCGATTTTTCCGTATAGGTCGCGCCGGGCAGGATGACGTCGGCCCGGTGCGCGCCAGCGTCGCCGTGCGTGCCCATATAAACCACGAAAGGCCCCTCACCAGGCATCGGCATCTCGTCGGCGCCAAGCAGGAACAGCACGTCGAGGCTGCTTGCGGAGGCGGCCATCTCGCGCACCCCGAGCCCGCCGGGGCCAGGAACGATGCCGAGGTCGAGCCCACCAACGCGCGAGGCGGCGATATGTAGGACGGCAAGGCCGATCCAGTCTTCCCGGACCGCGCCGAGGTCGGACGCGAGCCGCGCCGCCGCCGAAAGCACCGCCGCTCCGTTCGGGCCCATCAAGGCGCCCTGCCCGACCAAAATCAGCGGCCGCTTGGCAGCGGTCAGCGACTTAAAGAACTCGCCTTCCCCGCCGATCAGGCGAGCCAACGAGTCCGGCCCGGCGCCCAGATATTCATACGTGTAGGTCAGGTCGGTCGGCTCGCCGATCACCGCGACCGGCAGCCCGCCCAGCCGCCAGCGCTTGCGGATGCGGGCGTTCAGCACCGGCGCTTCCTTGCGCGGATTGGAGCCGATGATCAGTACCGCGTCAGCCGATTCGATCCCAGCGACGCTCGGATTAAAAACATAGCTGGCGCGGCCAAGGGTCGGATCCAGCGCCGCGCCCTCCTGGCGACAATCCAAGTTCACCGACCCGAGCGACTGCATCAGCAGCTTCAGCGCGAACATCTCTTCCACGCTGGCGAGGTCGCCAGCCACCGCGCCGATGCGCTCGCCGGTCGTGCCGTTCACCCGCGCTCCAATGGCGGAAAAGGCTTCCGGCCAGCTCACCGGCCGCAGTTTTCCGTCCATCCGCAAATACGGCCGGTCCAGCCGCTGCGTCCGCAGCCCGTCCACGACGTGGCGCGTCTTGTCGGAAATCCACTCCTCGTTCACGCCCTCATGCAGCCGCGGCAGGATGCGCATCACTTCCTTGCCGCGCGCATCGACCCGGATATTGGAGCCGAGCGCATCCATCACGTCGATCGATTCGGTCTTGGACAGCTCCCAGGGCCGCGCCTTGAACGAATAGGGCCGCGAGGTCAGCGCACCGACCGGGCAGAGATCGACCACGTTGCCCTGCAGCTCGGAGGTCATCGACTGCTCGAGATAGGTCGTGATCTCCATGTCCTCGCCGCGACCCGTCGCGCCGAGTTCGGCGACCCCGGCCACCTCGGTGGAGAAGCGGATGCAGCGCGTGCAGTGGATGCAGCGGTTCATCCACGTCTTGACCAGCGGCCCGATCCACTTGTCCTCGACGGCCCGCTTGTTCTCGTGGAAGCGCGACGTGTCGACCCCGTAGGCCATCGTCTGGTCCTGCAGGTCGCATTCGCCGCCTTGGTCACAGATCGGGCAGTCCAGCGGATGGTTGATCAGCAGGAACTCCAGCACGCCCTCGCGCGCCTTCTTGACCAGCTTGGAGCGGGTGATCACCTCCGGTGGCTCACCATTCGGCCCGGGCCGGCAGTCGCGCACACCCCAGGCGCAGGAGGCCACCGGCTTGGGCGCACCCTTCAGCTCCACCAGGCACATGCGGCAATTGCCGGCGATCGACAGCCGCTCGTGGAAGCAGAAGCGCGGGATTTCCGCACCCGCCTCCTCGCAGGCCTGCAGCAGCGTGAAGTGGGCCGGAACCTCGACCTCGACGCCGTCGACCCGAAGCTTTCTGAGATCAGCCATTCTCGTCCTGTCCGCGCGTTTTCACCGGCGCGCCATTGGCTTTTTCGACGCGCCCCGCCGGCGCGCCATGCAGGTTCAGGCGGAATGCCTCCGCGACAACGTCGTGGACCAGTTCAGACATGACATGACGCGAGCGGTTCTCGAGAGACAAGCCGTCGGGAGCGCGACCTCGCTCCTTCGCCGGTCCGGGCCTTGTGCGCGCCTGGCTAGTCAAACCGCTACTCCGCCGCCTGAAGGATAGGCGCCGCGAGCGGCTTCGGCCGGGCGGAATAAAGGTCGATGCGGCGCTCGATCTCCGGCCGGAAATGGCGGATCAGCCCCTGAACCGGCCAGGCTGCCGCGTCTCCCAGCGCGCAGATCGTGTGGCCCTCGATCTGGGTCGTGACCTCCAGCAGTACGTCGATCTCGCGCTTCTCCGCCTCGCCGTGCGCCATCCGCTCCAGCACGCGCCACATCCAGCCGGTGCCCTCGCGGCAGGGCGAGCACTGGCCGCAGCTCTCGTGCTTGAAGAAATAGGCGATCCGGGCAATGGCGCGGACCACGTCGGTGGACTTGTCCATGACGATCATGCCGGCGGTGCCGAGCGACGATTTCACCGCGCGCAGCCCATCGAAGTCGAAGATCAGGTCCTCGCAATCGGAGGCCGGGATGATTGGGCACGATGCGCCGCCGGGGATTATGGCCAGCAGATTATCCCAGCCGCCGCGGATGCCGCCCCCGTGCGTCTCGACCAGCTCGCGGAAGGTCACGCCCATGGCGTCCTCCACCGTGCAGGGCGTGTTCACATGGCCGGAGATGCAATAGAGCTTGGTGCCGACATTGTTCGGCCGGCCGATGCCGGAGAACCACGCGGCACCGCGGCGCAGGATGGTTGGCGCGACGGCGATCGACTCGACGTTATTGACAGTCGTCGGGCAGCCGTAGAGGCCCATATTGGCCGGGAACGGCGGCTTCAGCCGCGGCATGCCCTTCTTGCCTTCAAGGCTTTCCAGCAGCGCCGTTTCCTCGCCGCAGATATAAGCGCCGGCGCCGTGTGTCACGACGAGATCAAAGTCCCAGCCGTGGATGTTGTTCTTGCCGATCAGCCCGGCCTCATAACACTCGTCCACGGCGGCCTGCAGTGCCTCGCGCTCGCGGATATATTCGCCGCGCACGTAGATGAAGCAGATGTTCGCGCCCATCGCGAAGGAGGCCACCAGGCAACCCTCGATCAAGAGATGCGGCTCATGCCTGAGGATCTCGCGGTCCTTGCAGGTGCCCGGCTCGGACTCGTCCGCATTGACCACCAGGTAGTGCGGCCGCCCATCCGACTGCTTGGGCATGAAGGACCACTTCATGCCAGTCGGAAAACCTGCGCCGCCGCGGCCGCGCAGCCCCGACGCTTTCATCTCGTCGATGATGCCGTCGCGGCCGCGCTCCAGGATGGCCTTGGTGCCGTCCCATGTGCCGCGCGAGCGCGCGCCCTTCAGGCTGCGATCGTGCAGGCCGTAGATGTTGGTGAAAATCCGATCCTGATCGGCGAGCATTTCTAGCCTTCCCTGTCGCCGCGCGACGAGTCACGGTCGGAGCGGGGGCCGGGTTCTTCGCGCTCATGTCCGCCCGGTATGTCGTCTTCGATCTCCGACGGGCTCGCCTCGGGCAAGGCCGCCTCGTCCTCTTCCGACCGGTTCCCCATCGCCCGCGCGGCAGCCTCATCGGACCGCCCGGTGGAGTTGGCGCGGCCGATTTCCTGGCCGGCGGTTCCGGGCCCGGCGGGATCGGCGCCGCCCCCTTTCTCGTGCACGCTGCCCTTGCGCCGGTTCATCTCGTCCTCGGACTGCTCGCCCCCCGAAACCTCGTCCACCGCCGTGCGCGGCTCGTCCGGTGCAACGTTGGCCGATAGGTGATCGGGAACAGCCGCCTCGGAGGCACCGGTAGGCAGGTAGTCGCTGTTGTCCGGCTGGGGGACCGCCGCGTCCGCCGTAAAGCCGAGCTCCGTCAACGATGTCAGCCCGGTGATAGGCACCGAAAAGTGACGACCGTTCTGTGGCCCCGGTCGCGGCGGCTGGCCGCGATCAAACGCATCGAGCAGCGCCTCGAAAGAGGTTGGCGTCAGGTCCTCGTAGGTGTCCTTGAAGATCTGCACCAGCGGCGCGTTCACGCAGGCGCCGAGGCACTCGACCTCCTCCCAGGAGAACGCGCCGTCCGCCGAGCGGTGGTGCGGATGTTCATTGATCCGCCGGCGGCAGACCTCGATGATCTCGCCCGCGCCGCTCAGCATGCAGGGCGTCGTGCCGCAGACCTGCACATGCGCCTTGCTGCCGACCGGCTCCAGGTGGAACATTGTGTAAAAAGTCGCGACCTCCAGCACCCGGATCAGCGGCATGCCGAGCATGGCGGCGACGCCCTCCATGGCGGGCTTGGTTACCCAGCCCTCCTGCTCCTGGGCGCGCCACAAGAGCGGAATCACCGCCGAGGCCTCGCGGCCCTGCGGGAACTTGGCGATGGTCCGCTCCGCCCAGGCCAGGTTTTCCGGCGTGAACGCGAAATCTTCGGGCTGAACCTCTGCAAGACGACGGGCGACCATCAGCGGTCAACCTCCCCGAACACGATGTCGAGCGATCCCAGTACGGCGGAAACGTCGGCCAGCATGTGGCCCTTGCACATGAAGTCCATGGCCTGGAGATGGGCGAAACCGGGCGCCCGGATCTTGCATCGATACGGCTTGTTGGAGCCGTCCGACACCAGGTAAACGCCGAACTCGCCCTTCGGCGCCTCCACCGCGGCATAAACCTCGCCGGCCGGCACGTGAAAGCCCTCCGAATAAAGCTTGAAGTGGTGGATAAGCGACTCCATCGACTTCTTCATGTCGGAGCGCTTCGGCGGAAAGATCTTGCCGTCCTCGACTGCGATCGGGCCGGTGCCGCTCGGCGAGCGCAGGAGTTCCAGGCACTGCTTCATGATCCGCACGGCCTGCCGCATCTCGATCATGCGGATCAGGTAGCGGTCATAGCAATCGCCGTTCCTGCCGATGGGGATGTCGAAATCCATCTCGGCATACACCTCGTAGGGCTGCGACTTGCGCAGATCCCAGGCCGCGCCCGAGCCGCGCACCATCACGCCCGAAAAGCCCCACTTCCAGCAATCGTCCAGGCTGACCACGCCGATATCGACGTTGCGCTGCTTGAAGATGCGGTTGTGAGTGAGCAGGCTCTCCAGGTCGTCGCAGACCTGCAGGAACGGGTCGCAGAAATCCCAGATGTCGTCGAGCAGCTTGGGCGGCAGGTCGCCCCGCACACCGCCGGGCCGGAAATACGCAGCGTGCAGCCGCGATCCGGATGCCCGCTCGTAGAACTCCATCAGGATCTCGCGCTGCTCGAAGCCCCAAAGAGGCGGCGTCAGCGCGCCCACATCCATCGCCTGCGTCGTGACGTTCAGCAGGTGCGACAGGATGCGGGTGATCTCGGAGAACAAGACCCGAATGATCTGGCCGCGACGCGGCACCTCGATGCCCAGCAGCCGCTCGACCGCGAGGCACCAGGAATGCTCGCATGCCATCGGCGACACATAATCGAGCCGGTCGAAATACGGCAGGACCTGGAAGTACGTCTTTGTTTCGATCAGCTTCTCGGTGCCGCGGTGCAGCAGCCCGATGTGGGGGTCGACGCGCGCGACGATCTCGCCGTCCAGCTCCAAGACGAGGCGCAAAACACCGTGCGCAGCCGGGTGCTGCGGCCCGAAATTGATGTTGAAGTTGCGGACATCCGCCTCGCCGGCCGGAACGTGCGCGGGTGCCGGCGTAGCCGTTAGGCTTGAGGTATATTCGGTCCCGGCCATCGACATCGTCTACTTGCTTCCTTTCTCGTCGCCATGGAGGACGTAATCCGTGCCCTCCCAGGGCGACAGGAATTCGAAATTGCGGAACTCCTGCACCAGCTTGACCGGCTCGTACACCACCCGGCGCTGCTCGTTGTCGTAGCGCACCTCGACATAGCCGGTCGTCGGAAAGTCTTTTCTAAGCGGATATCCGCGAAATCCATAGTCCGTAAGGATGCGGCGCAGGTCCGGGTTGCCGGAGAACAGGATCCCGTAAAGATCGTAAGCCTCGCGCTCGAACCAGGTTGCCGCCGGAAACACGTCGGTGATCGACGGCACGGCAGTATCCTCGTCCGTCGCCACCTTCACCCGGATACGCACATTCTTGCGCGGGCTCAGCAAGTGATAAACCACATCGAAGCGCATCTCCCGTTGCGGGTAGTCCACCCCGGCGATGTCGATGAACGAGATGAACTGCAGCTCGGGGTCTTCGCGCAGGATGGTGACGACCTCGACGATGGACTCCCGTTCCACCGTGATCGTCAGCTCGCCATAGGCGATCCGCTCAGCCTGCACGCGCGGCCCGAGCACCTCGCGGACACGCGCCGCCATAAACCCGAGCCCTGGCATTTGAGCTTCGACGCCCTTGGGCTGGTTTTCCGGGCTGGAACCGACGACCTCGCTCAAGATCGGCTCTCCAACTGCCCGACGCAGCGCGCAGGTGCTTCTATTCGCCTTTCAAAAGCACCGGTCACCAGATTGCTCATGAGGCTGTCGCCAGCCAGTGCCTGGATCGGAAGAACAAGACTGCCTGGTTCAGCCATCCCTACCTCTCGATCGTGCCGGTCCGGCGGATCTTCTTCTGCAGCAGCAGCACGCCGTAGAGCAGCGCCTCCGCCGTCGGGGGGCAGCCCGGCACATAGATGTCCACCGGCACGATGCGGTCGCATCCGCGCACCACCGAATACGAGTAATGGTAATAACCGCCGCCGTTGGCGCACGATCCCATGGAGATCACGTAGCGCGGCTCCGGCATCTGGTCATAGACCTTGCGGAAAGCGGGCGCCATCTTGTTGGTCAGCGTGCCGGCGACGATGATGACGTCCGACTGGCGCGGCGATGCGCGGGGCGCAAATCCGAAGCGCTCGGCGTCGTAGCGCGGCATCGACATCTGCATCATCTCGACCGCGCAGCAGGCCAGCCCGAACGTCATCCACATAAGCGAGCCGGTGCGCGCCCAGGTGATCAGCTCGTCGGTTGAGGTGACCAGAAAGCCCTTGTCGGCCAGCTCGTTGTTCACCTCGGTAAAGAACGGGTCCGGCTGCCGCTTCGCGTCCGGCGCGTAGACGCCGCGCGGATGCGGGTCGTCCAAAACCTTGTTTCGTTCGATCAATCCCATTCGAGCGCGCCCTTCTTCCATTCGTAGATGAAGCCGACCGTCAGCACGCCGAGGAAGACCATCATCGACCAGAAGCCGAACCAGCCGATCGACTTGAACGCCACCGCCCAGGGAAACAGGAATGCGACCTCGAGATCGAAGATGATGAACAGTATTGCCACCAGGTAGAAGCGCACGTCGAACTTCATGCGCGCGTCGTCAAAAGCGGCGAAGCCGCATTCGTAGGCGGAAAGCTTCTCCACGTCCGGCTGCTTGTAGGCCACGATGAACGGCGCAACCAGGAGCGCTCCGCCGATGGCGACGGCAACCCCGATGAACACCACGATAGGCAAGTAGCTCTGGAGCAGGCTTTCCATGAACGGGTCCGATGCTTTTGCAATGCAGCAATCTAGCGGCCCGCCGAATTCGGCTCAACCGCTCGATGCGGATGGCTGGCGGCCGGCAGGCCCGGTGGGCGTAGACGACGGTTGTCGCCGCCGCAAGCAGACGTCGCGGCGGACAAGGCAGAAATGGGACGATTTCGCTGATCCGGCAACGGGGTGCGACAAGCGCGCCGCGCCCGCATGCCGGCCGGAACACGGCCGTTCAGAGCCTTCCGGCCTGATCCTTTGCCGCCGCCCGGATTTGCGAAAGCGACTGCGTCGGCGTGATGGCTTCCGGGTCCATCGGCAGGTGCAGGACGGCCGGCACCCCGGCACTGCGCGCCCGCTCGAACGCAGGTGCGAACTCCGCCGTGCTTTCGACCCGCTCCCCATACGCGCCATAAGCCCGGGCGAGCAGCACGAAGTCCGGATTGCGCAGCTCCGTCCCGTGCGGCCGTTCCGGGTATTCCCGCTCCTGGTGCATGCGGATGGTGCCGTACATGCCATTGTCAAGGAGAACGATCACCACCGCGGCCCCGTATTGCACCGCGGTCGCCAGTTCCTGCCCGGTCATCATGAAATCGCCATCGCCGGCCATGCAGACCACCGCGCGCTCCCGATAGCGCAGCTTGGCGGAAATGGCGGCAGGCAATCCATAGCCCATCGAACCGCTGGTCGGGGCCAGCTGCGTCCCCAGTCGGCGATAGCGGTAGTAGCGGTGTGCCCAGGTGGCGAAGTTCCCCGCCCCGTTGGTGATCACCGCGTCAGCAGGCAGGTTGTCGCGAAACCAGGCAATCACTTCGGCCATCTGGATCGGCCCGGGCACGGCGCGCGGCTGCTGCCATTCCTCATAGTCGGCTCGAGCGGCGGCGCGCCATTCGGCCCAGCGGGGAGCTTCGAGCCCCGGCACTGTGCCCAGCATGGCCGCGAAGCCGCGCGGCGTCGCATTGATGGCGAGGTCAGGCTGATAAACGCGCCCGAGTTCCTCCACTCCGGCATGCACATGGATCAGCCTCTGGCTCGGCCGTGGAACGTCCAGCAGCGTATATCCGCCCGTGGCCATCTCCCCCAGGCGACCCCCGAAGAGCATGAGCAGGTCGGAATCCTGCACCCGGCGACGTAGTTTGGGGTTCGGCGCGACGCCGATTTCACCGGCGTAGCAGGCGTGGTCGTTGTCGAACTGGTCCTGGCGGCGAAAGCTAGCCGCAACGGGCAAGTCGTTCGCCTCCGCGAATGCCTGGATACTGCTCCAGCTTGACTCGTCCCAACGGCTGCCGCCCAGGATGAGCATCGGACGCTGCGCCTCGGCCAGCATCTCCCGCATGCTGACCATCTGCTCGGGACCTGGATATGTCTCGAATGCCGCGTAAGCCGGCGCGGGACTCGGCTCGGCTTCGGCGGTCAGCATGTCCTCCGGCAAGGCAAGCACTACCGGCCCCGGCCGCCCGGACATCGCCGTGGCAAAGGCCCTGGCCAGATATTCGGGCACGCGTGCCGGATCGTCGATCTGCGCCACCCACTTGGCGACCTCTCCGAACATCCGCCGGTAGTCGATCTCCTGGAAAGCCTCGCGGTCGAGGAAGTCGCGGCCGACCTGGCCGATGAACAGGATCATCGGCGTGGAGTCCTGGAAAGCAACATGCAGGCCGGCGCTGGCGTTGGTTGCGCCCGGCCCGCGGGTCGCCATGCAGATGCCCGGCCGGCCGGTCATCTTGCCGTCGGCCTCGGCCATCATCGCGGCGCCGCCTTCCTGTCGGCAGGTGACCGTCTGGATCTCGGCCCGGCGGTCGTAGAGCGCGTCCAGCACCGACAGGTAGCTTTCGCCCGGCACGCAGAAGACGCGGTCCACGCCATAAGCGGCCAGTGCGTCGACCAGCAGGGTGGCGCCGGTCGCCCGCCGCAACGGAGAGTCCACCGGCCTAATCGTCCAGCCGATAGAAGCTGATCGCATTGTCGCGGAACAGCCGGCGTTTCTCCTCTGCCGAACTGCCCTCCACGACCCAGTCGACGATCTCCACCCATTCCGGATAGGTCGTCGCCAGTTCCGAGACGTGCCAGTCGCCGCCATACATGATGCGGTCAAAGCCGAAGCTTTCGATGGCGTGCGCGACGTACGGACGGATCTGCTCACGCGTCCAGTTCTGGTGATCGGCCTCGGTGGCCACCCCGGAGATCTTGCAATGCACGTTCGGAAGCGCCGCAAGCTCCCGCATGTGCTGCCGCCACGGATCGAAGCGGCCGGCCTTGATGGCCGGCTTGCCAATGTGATCGAGAACGAACCGCACGTCAGGGCACTGCCGGACCATCTCGATCGCATCGGGCATCTGGTGGTGGAAAATGCAGATGTCGAAAGCGAGGTCGTGCGGCGCCAGCAGCTTGAGGCCGGCGATGAAGTCCGGCTGCGTGCAGAAGCCCGGCTCGGGCTGGTTCTGGATCAACCGGCGGATGGCGCGCAGGGTCGGTTGCTGGCGCAGCCGGTCGAGGTCGGCCGCGACCGCCTCTCCCTGTTCCAGCGGCAGCGAAGCCACCATCCCCCTCAGCCGCGGATCCGATCGCGCCTGTTCCGACACCCACTCGGCCTCGGCGACATGCTGGGGCAGCGCGACATCGACTTCCACGAAGACGAACCTGTCGACCTTGAATGGAGCCGCCGCTTCGCTGAGGTGCGAAGGCAAGACCTGCCGGTTCAGCGACGGCGCATTCGCCATCCAGGGATAATCGAAGCGTTGAGGATCGCAGAGGTGGACGTGGCTGTCGACGATCGGGAAATCAGGCACACTTACCCCCCTCTTCTGCGGCTTATCGGAATGCCGAGTTGCTTCCGCGAAGCTGCCCCGAACCGCCGGCCAGCAGCCGCTCGACTTCGTCCAGTCTTGGCATTGATGGCGCCGTGCCGGCGCGGGTCACCGAGATGCCGGCAACCGCGCACGCGAAACGTGCTGCTTCAACCGGCTCATCGCCGCGCGCCAGGGCCGCCGCGAAGCCGCCGTTAAAGGCGTCCCCGGCCCCGGCGGTCTCTACCACCGGACCAGCATTGAAGGCCGGAATATGGACCGAGCCTTCCTTGTTGTGAAACAGCGCCCCCTTCTCACCGAGGGTGATCAACGCGGTTCCGACTCCTTTGGCCAGGAATACATCCCCGGCCCGTTGCGCATCCTGCACGCCGCGTACCTCAATCCCGGTCAGCGCCGCGGCCTCGCTCTCGTTGGGCGTGATGTAGTCGCAGAGGCTGTAGACCTCCTCATCGAAAGCAATGGCCGGCGCCGGGTTGAATATCGTGATCACGCCCGATCGCCGGGCGATCTGCAGACCACGAAGCGCGGCGTCCGCCGGCTGCTCAAGCTGGGTGACGAAGACACCGGCGCTCTCGACAGCGTCGGCCGCGCCGTCGACGTCCGCCGCCGACAGCGTCGCCGCCGCGCCGGACACAACGATGATGGCGTTCTCGCCGCTACGCTCGTTGACATAAATGAAAGCTGCACCGGTGGGCTCCGTCCCGGACTGGGCAACGCGCGCCGCTATGCCTTCTCGCTGCCATGTCGACAGAGCGACCTCGCCGAAGGCGTCGCGTCCGATCTTCGAGATGAACGTCACGCCGGCGCCGCAGCGAGCCGCCGCCACGGCCTGGTTCGACCCTTTGCCGCCCGGTCCCATCGCGAACCCGGAGCCGGCAATCGTCTCCCCGACGGTCGGCATACCCGCCGCCCGGAATGCCAGGTCCGCTACAAAGATTCCCAGAATGGCGACGCCGCTTTGGCTCATGTATTCACGCCCAGGAACAGCGATCAGGCATCGGGCGGCACAACACCCTTTTTAAAGACGAAGCAGCCGTAAAACCGCCGCTCCCCGGTCTGTACGACGCAATAGGCCTTCTTCGCCCGCTCATAGAACGCGAACCGCTCAATGGAGCCCATCGGCCACGCGCGTCCCTCGGCCTGATCGATCTCCGACTGTACCTCGGCCTGGACGGGCGGAACTTCGTCAGCTTTTCCGACGATCTCCATCCGCTCCGCAGGCGTTTCCACGAACGTGTCGAGGGGCATCACCGAGAGCACGGCACGCGCCACGCGGGCCGCGCTAGCATTGTCGATCCTCAGCACCTCCCCCAGGACGGTCTCGCGGGCGATGGAGTCGGCAGGAAAGTTGGTATCGCAGAGCACGAGGTCGTCACCATGCCCCATGGCGCGCAGCGCCCACAAAACGTCCGCATTGAGCAGCGGATCCAAATTTTTAAGCATCGTTGGGCCTCCCTCGGCAGCGCCGACCTTCTCGGGTTCAGACGGCTGGCCGCCGCCGCTTCTATCCGGCCTGGCAGGCCCGGAAAAGCCGGATTCGAATCTGCGGGTGCGGCTCGGGCGCGTATTGTTCAGCGCCAGGCCCTGGCCCTGGAATGTTGCTCATTGTTCAAGGGCGGGAGTACAACGTGACTGCTTCCATCCGTTACGCGAAATTTGAACCTCTCGGATAGGATCGGTGAAAGAGGTCGGCGGGAGAACCTTTCAGCTTTGAACACCAAAGGGGTGGATGCGCCCGATCCTGAGCAAGTGATCCGCGAGAACGAGGAGCGGTTGCGCTTGGCGGTCGAGGCGACCGGAATCGGAACCTGGGACGTCAATGCCGTCACGGGCGAGCGCCGCTGGTCCCGCGAATTCCTCGCCATCTGCGGCTTGCCGGCTACGGTCAAGCCCGACCCGGACCTGTTCTCGGCGCTCATCCATGTCGCGGACCGGGATTGGGTCAACGAACGTTACCGCTCCGCTTATCTCGGCGCTGGTGGGGGGCGCTACGAGGCCAAATTCCGCATCCGCCGCTTTGATGACAGCGCCGAGCGCTGGGTCCTGATGATCGGGCAGATTCATTTTGACGATGCGGGCCGCCCCCGGCGCGGCGTCGGAACGATGTTGGACATCACCGATCAGAACCGGATCGCTCAGGCGCTTGCCGAGACCGAGGAACGCTACCGCCTGGCGGTGACCGCATTCCATGGCGCGACGTACGAGACCGATCTGGAAACAGGCTATGCCTATCGTGCCCCGCGGGCCTACCAGATGCTGGGGGTTCGCCCGGAAGAAGGCGAGCCGACCCGGCACTGGTGGTTCAGCAGGATCCACCCCGATGACGCTACGCGCTTCCACCAGACGCTCGCCGCAATGTTCGCCGGCGAGATCGCGGAACTGGATCTGGAATTCCGCATGCGCCACGAAAATGGCAGCTGGGTCTGGGTCTGGCAGCGTGGTTTGGCTGTCCGTGATGCGCAAGGGAGGGTGACGAAGACCGTCGGTGCCCTTCTGGACATCACCTCGCGCAAGCGCACTGAAGCGGCGCTACGTGAAAGCGAGGCTCGCTTCCGGCACATGGCTGACAGCGCACCGGCGCTGATCTGGATGACCGATGAGGACGGCCAAGTCGTCTTCGCGAACATGCATTTCGACCACCTGTTCGGAAGGCCTGCAATCGACATGCTTGGGGACGGCATGACAACGATCATGCACCCGGACGACATCGGCCCATACTCGACCATCTTCGCCGATGCTTTCGCAGCGCGGCAGCCCTTCAGGGCGGAAATTCGAGCACGCCACCGGAGCGGCGATCTCCGAACCCTACGCTGCGAAGGCGTGGCGAGGTTGGACGATTCGGGGTCGTTCCTCGGCTACACCTGTTGCGCGGTCGACGTCACGGACGTGACACTCGCGCAGGATCGACAGTCGCTGCTGATCAACGAGCTGAACCACCGGGTCAAAAATACGCTCGCGACCGTCCAATCCATAGCCGCACAAACGCTGCGCAACGCCGCTACCACCGCGGAGGCCAAGCAGGTGTTCGAAGCACGGCTGATGGCGCTTTCCCGTGCGCACGATGTGTTGACGCGCGAGAACTGGGAGGGCGCTGCGGTTTGCGACATTGTCGCTCAGGCGCTCGAACCATATCGCGGCCAGGGTGAGGGAGCCTTCGTCACCGAAGGCCCGGAGGTGAGGTTGCCCCCCTCCCTGGCACTGGCTTTCGCCATGGCGCTTCAGGAACTTGTGACCAACGCCATCAAATACGGCGCTCTGTCCACGCCGGCGGGGCATGTTCTGATTCGATGGACAACGGAGGTCGGCGATAAGCCGTTGCTGCGGCTCGATTGGCGGGAAACCGGCGGGCCGCCGGTGGAGAAGCCGGCGCGGCTCGGTTTCGGCTCACGGCTCATTGAGCGGAGCCTCCAGCAAGAAAACGACGCCCGAGTCTGCCTCGAATTTGCGCCCGAAGGTGTCATTTGCCGCTTCGAGGTGCGCCTGCCTTGATCGATCGCTCCGAGGAAAGACCATGATCCGCCATACAGTCGTGTTCCGGCTACGCCACCAAAGCGGATCGCCGGAGGAGACCGAATTCCTGGCGACGGGCGCGTGTCTTGCCCAAATCCCCGGTGTCGAGCGGTTCGAGGCCCTTCGCCAGATCAGTCCGAAGAACGATTATGCCTTCGGGTTCTCGATGGAGTTTGCGGACCAGGCGGCCTACGACCGCTACAACGACCATCCCGACCATGTGGCCTTTGTGCGCGATCGCTGGCTGCCGGAAGTCGAAGCATTCCTTGAGATAGACTACGTCCGACTCTCAACCGGACAGCCGTGACCTCCTACCGAGACATCGAAATCGACGCCGAACCGAACTAAATTCGCGCGAAGAGTACATCATTTGTTGATCGGAATACCGATGGCCCGTATCCTTCGGGCTGCGTTGATCTGGCGATCACCTGACCAATCCGAGCATTCAGACATAAAGGAAAGATGATGGACTCGGTCGACCACGACGATTTGGTGCAACTAACGGCTGATATCGTCTCGGCTTACGTCACCAACCACAAGATCGGCCCGGACGGGCTGGCCAAGTTGATCGAGGACGTACATCGGGCGCTGAGAAGCGCGCCAGCCACCCAGGCCGCAACGGAACCGGAGATTCGCGAGCCGGCAGTTTCCGTGCGCCGCTCCATCACCCCCGACTACCTCGTGTGTCTTGAGGACGGGCGGAAGTTTAAGTCGCTGAAGCGGCATCTGCAGGGTGAGCATAACCTTTCACCGGACGAGTATCGTGCTCGGTGGAAGCTGCCGCGCGACTACCCTATGGTAGCACCCAACTACGCGCAGGCTCGCTCCGATCTCGCCAAGATTATGGGACTTGGGCGCAAGGGTGAGACCGAGGGGTCTTCCTAGGGAAAGGGGAACGGCGGCGGGTCGCAACAAGGTACGCCGGCAGAGAAACACACCCGTAGTCAGACCTTGCTCTCATCGAACACCCGCTCTAGCGGGCGTTCGATCAACGGTAAAATCGGGCCTTCAGCCGGCCAGTTGAGCGTTCAGAGTGATCTCGGCTCCCTTCAACAGCTTGGAGATGGGGCAGCCCGCCTTGGCCGCATCCGCAGCCTTCTGGAATTCCTCGGCCGATATTCCCGGCACGCGCCCTTGCAGGTTCAACGTCACTGATTTGACGGTCCAGCCGCCACCTTCCTGTTCAATGCGAACCTCGGCGCTGGTGCGCAGCTCCTCGGGCTGGTGCCCCGCGCCGCTGAGCCCGAACGCCAGCGCCATGTTGAAGCAGCCGGCATGGGCAGCGGCGACGAGCTCTTCCGGGTTGGTGCCCTTTGCTTCGCCAAAACGCATCTCCGCCGAATAGGGCGTGCCGGAGAGGGTCCCGCTCTGCGTGTTAATCTGACCGCTTCCGTCCTTGCCGCCACCGTTCCACACCGCCTCGGCACTCCGCTTGAAATAGGTAGCCATTCTTCTCGCTTCTCCTGCGTTGCTCAGACGAGCATGCTCATCGGGTTCTCAATGTAGCGTTTGAAAGCAGCCAGCAGCTCGGCGCCAAGCGCCCCGTCGACGGCGCGGTGGTCGGTCGACAGGGTCACCGACATCACGTTGGCCGCCACGATCTGGCCTTTCTCGACGATTGCCCTTTCCTCGCCGGCGCCGACCGCCAGGATGGTGGCATGCGGCGGGTTGATCACCGCAGCGAAGTCCTTCACCCCGAACATGCCGAGATTGGACACCGCCGTCGTGCCGCCCTGATATTCTTCCGGCTTCAGCTTGCGATCGCGCGCCCGTTTGGCCAGGTTCTTCATCTCGTTCGAGATCGCCGAAAGTGTTTTCTCGTCGGCGCGGCGGATCACCGGAGTGATCAGCCCCCCCGGGATTGACACAGCGACGCCCACGTCAGCCCGTTTGTGCTTCAGCATTTCGCCGCTGGTCCAGGTGACATTGGCGTCGGGCACGGCCTTCAGCGCCAGCGCCATCGCCTTTATTACCATGTCGTTGACCGACAGCTTGTAGGCGGGCGTCTCACCCTTCTCGCCCTTGGTCACCGGCGCAGCGGCGTTCATCTCCGCCCTGAGCGCCAGCAGCCGATCGATACGGCAATCGGTAGTCATGTAGAAGTGCGGGATCGTGCTCTTCGCCTCGACGAGGCGGCGGGCGATGGTCTTGCGCATCGAATCATGCGGCACGACCTCAAAGCTGCCCTCCTCGAACAATTTTCGGACCATCTCGTCGGGCATACCCTGGGGCGCCGCGGGCGGCGCCGATCCGGCAGCCGCGCCCGCGGCTGGCTTGGCAGCCGCGCTGGCCGATTGCGCGGCAGCGGACGCTGGCGCGGCCTTACCGCTCCCGCTCTTCAGCGCGGCTTCGATGTCGCGCTGAACGATGCGGCCGTGCGGGCCGGAGCCTTGCAGGGCAGTAAGGTCGAGTTTGTTCTCCCGAGCCAGCCGGCGCGCGAGCGGCGACGCGAACACCCGCCCTGCCCCATTGCCGTTGGCCTTCGCCGGTTCTGGCCCATTCGCGCCACTTGTGCGACCCGCCTCACGGACGAGCCCGGGCCCACCCTCGGCCTGTTTGGGCGGATTGGCGGCAAGATCGATCCTGGCCTGCTGCTGCGCGTCACCGGTTTTCTCGGCTCCGCCGCCGACGCCCACCGCCGCTCCACTTGCGCCATGCGGCGTAGCACCTGTTTCTCCTCCACCCTGCGCGACGCCGGACCCACTGCCCGGCGCGCCCGCCGAGGCAGCCGCGCCCGCGTCCTCGCCCTCGCCAGCCAGCACAGCGATGATGTCGTTGACCGGAACGTCCGAGGTGCCTTCCTGCACCAGGATCTTGGCAACTGTACCCTCGTCGACGGCTTCAACCTCCATGGTGGCCTTGTCCGTCTCGATCTCGGCGATCACGTCGCCGGACGACACCTTGTCCCCCTCCTTCACAAGCCATTTGGCGAGATTGCCCTTTTCCATCGTTGGAGACAGGGCAGGCATGAGGATGTTGATCGGCATCGAGCTTCCCCGAGAGGCTATTGGATGGACGGCGCGGCGGCGGCGCCCGGAAGGCGGTAGGGCCACAGGACCGGCAGCGAAAAGGAGAATCGTCGCCAAGAAATTTCTGCGACAGGGTCCCGCGGCAACGTAACCATGCTAGCGGATCTGGCGCCGTTCCAACGGGACTGGGTCATGCGGGCGAGCCGACCTCCATGACCTACCTTTTTCCCTGGCGCCGTTTCTTCGGCTTGGGATGGGTGGGCGGTGTCACGCCACGCCCGGTCCCGCGGCCGCGCAAAGGCTTGGACCCGGCGCTCTCGCTCGCCCCGACGACCCGGAGACGCGGCGGCGGCGATTGCGGCTTCGTCTTGCGCCCGAGCCCGAGCAACTGAGGAATGCGGCGGAGGAAATCGAGCATGCTTGTTACCGGTAAGTGACCGACTTCACGGCTTCCACGACGTCCTTGATCGAAGGCAATGCCAGCTTTTCAAGGTTGGCAGCGTAGGGCATCGGCACGTCCTTGCCGTTGACGTTGAGAACCGGTGCGTCGAGGAAGTCGAAGGCCTCCTGCATCAGGCGCGCGGCAATCGTTGTGCCCACCGAATTTTGCGGCCAGCCCTCTTCAACCGTTACGCAGCGCCCGGTCTTCTTCACCGATCGCAGCACGGTTTCCATGTCGAGCGGCCGCAACGTGCGAAGGTCGATCACCTCGGCGTCCACCCCCTCGCCGGCCAATGCCTCCGCGGCTTTCAGCGCGTAGGTCATGCCGATGCCGAACGACACCAGGGTGACGTCCTTGCCCTTGCGAGCGACCTTTGCTTTCCCGATCGGCAGCACGAAATCGTCCAGCTTCGGCACCGAAAAGGTCTGGCCGTAAAGAATCTCGTTCTCCAGGAAAATCACCGGGTTGGGATCACGAATTGCGGCCTTCAGCAGCCCCTTAGCGTCCGCCGCCGTGTGCGGTTGGATCACCTTGAGGCCAGGTACCTGGCTGTACCAGGCCGAGTAATCCTGGCTGTGCTGGGCGGCCACCCGCGCCGCCGCTCCGTTCGGGCCGCGGAACACGATGGGGCAGCCCATCTGCCCGCCCGCCATGTACAGTGTCTTCGCCGCCGAGTTGATGATGTGATCCATCGCCTGCATGGCGAAGTTGAAGGTCATGAACTCCACGATCGGCTTGAGGCCCGCATAGGCAGCCCCCACCCCGAGCCCGGCAAAGCCGTGTTCGGTGATGGGCGTGTCGATAACGCGGCGGGCGCCGAACTCGTCGAGCAATCCCTGCGTTACCTTGTAGGCGCCCTGGTACTCGGCGACCTCTTCGCCTATTACGAACACATCGCCGTCACGGCGCATCTCTTCGGCCATCGCGTCGCGCAGCGCTTCGCGGACGGTCATGTCGACCATTTCCGTCCCTTCCGGCACCTCCGGCGTTCCCTCGTCCGGCTCGGCCGTGGGCATCTGCGCCAGGACGGAGATGTGGCCGTTGCCCTGCCCCTTGGCTCCGGTACGGCCTTCAGCTTCGCCATCTTTCAACGCCGTGCCGCTCTCCGGCGAGTAGTCGGTGACCGGACCCTTCCCGGCACGCTCCTGAGGGGCCGCATTTGTCCCATACGGGCCGTCGCTGCTGGCAGTCGCGGCGCCGCCGTTCATTGCCGAGGCGTCTTCGCCTTCGGCAAGGATCACCGCGATGGGCGTATTCACCTTGACGCCCTCGGTCCCCTCGCCGATCAGGATCCTGCCGAGCCGGCCCTCGTCCACCGCCTCCACTTCCATGGTTGCCTTGTCGGTCTCGATCTCGGCGATCACATCGCCCGCCTTGATCTCATCGCCTTCCTTCGCCACCCAGCGTGCAAGCTTGCCCTCCTCCATTGTCGGCGAGAGCGCAGGCATCAGAATTTCTGTTGGCATCAGCGAGGCTCCGGCTCACGCTTGGGCATAGATATCGGTCCACAATTCTGCAGGGTCGGGCTCCGGGTCGTGCTGCGCAAACTCCGCCGCTTCGTTGACCACGCGACGGATCTCCTTGTCCATTTCCTTGAGGTCGTTCTCGCTCGCCCAACCATTCTGTTCCAGGCGTTCGCGCACCTGCTCGAGCGGGTCGCGTTCCGTCCGCATCTTCTGGACTTCCTCCTTGGCCCGGTATTTTGCCGGATCGGACATCGAGTGCCCGCGATAACGGTAGGTCAGCATCTCAAGAATAATTGGACCCTTGCCGGAACGGGCATGGTCGAGCGCCATCTCCCCCGCCGCCTTCACTGCCCGTATATCCATGCCGTCTACCTGCTCACCGGGGATGTCGAAGGACTGGCCGCGTTTGCACAGGTTGATCGTGGCGGAGCTGCGCTTCACGCTGGTCCCCATGGCGTACTGATTGTTCTCAATCACATAGACGACCGGCAGCGACCATAGCTTCGCCATGTTGAAGCTCTCGTAGACCTGGCCCTGGTTGGCCGCCCCGTCGCCGAAATAGGTCAGCGAGACGTTGCCGTTTTCCCGGTACTTGTTGGCGAACGCCAGCCCCGTGCCGAGCGGCACCTGGGCGCCGACGATGCCGTGGCCGCCATAGAAGTTCTTCTCTTTGGAAAACATGTGCATGGAGCCGCCCTTGCCGCGCGAATAGCCGCTGCGTCGGCCGGTGAGCTCCGCCATGACGCCTTTCGGATCCATTCCGGTCGCGAGCATGTGGCCATGGTCGCGATAGGCGGTGATGACCTGATCGCCTTGGATCATTGCCATTTGCAGGCCGACGACAACAGCTTCCTGACCGATATAAAGGTGGCAGAACCCGCCGATCAGCCCCATGCCGTAGAGCTGGCCGGCCTTTTCCTCGAAGCGCCTGATGAGAAGCATCTCTCGATAGGCGTGGAGTTCATCCTCCTTGCTGAACCCAGCGAGGTCAGGAGCTTTCGCCTTTCCGCCGGAGCGGATCCGTTCCGGGCTCACCTGTCCGTCGTTGCCCCGCTCGCGGGCGGCGGCTTGGGTCTGCGCCATCGTCTCCTCCGGACTCTTCTGATCTTGGGAGACATATAACGACAATTCAAAGGGAAAAGGCCAGCGGCTCGCTCGACACGCTTTGCAGGTCAGCTATGCCTATGGCGGGGAGCGCCGATCCGCAGGATCCAAAAAGATCACGATGTCTTTTGCGTCCGCCATGTTGAGCGCCTGGCGAGCGCGTTCGTCGACCATGTCCTTATCGACGCTTTCCGGCCGCATCAGGGCGACATGGGCCTCCATCTGTTTGCGCTCGGATCGGACCTCATCCAACTCCGTTTCCAAGGCAGCGACGCGCTCGTTCAGCTTGCCCAGCGCGAACAGCCCGTAAGTGCCCTCCACCGCGTGATAGGCGAAATAGCCGAGCACGAAGAGGCAGCACACAGGAACGAGCAGCGGCTTGAGCTTGGATTGCTTGGTTTGACGTGTCGACATCGGCTGCCAAAGGAGTGCGGGGGACGGAACGCGAGACAGGTCTGCGTCCTCCGGAACCCGGTCTATCCCGACAGGGTAAACAAAGGGTGAGCCATTGAGGCAGTTAATTGCTGCGTGTTAGCAGCGGCCCATTGCACTCACCTTACCTATGCGGTCTGCCGAAATGGCCGGGCTCCCTGCCCCGGACCGCCGATTTCAAGGATCTGTTTAAAAATGAAGACTCGCTCTTTGCGCGGCGCTGCCGGCTCGCTGGACGTTTCGCTGCTTGGTTTCGGCGGGGCGCCGCTTGGGAACCTCTATACTGCGATCTCCGAACCCGAGGCCCAAGCCACGCTTGATGCGGCTTGGGACGCGGGTATCCGCCTGTTCGATACGGCCCCGCTTTACGGCTTTGGCCTTTCGGAGGAGCGCTTCGGCGAGGCTCTAGCCAGGCGTCCGCGCGGGGATTTCGTGCTGTCCACCAAGATCGGACGGCTCCTGGAAGAGACGACGCCGGATCAAGTGCCGCAGATCGGTTTCGTCAACACTCCCGCGCGGAAATTCCAGTTCGACTACTCATACGACGGCGTGATGCGGTCGCACGAGGCCAGCCTGAAACGGCTTCGGGTCGAGCGGATCGACATCCTGCTGGTCCACGATGTCGACGTTTATACGCACGGCTCGACGGAGGCCTCCGACCGCCGCATCCGCGAGCTGTTCGACCTCGGCGGTTACCGGGCCATTCAGGATCTGCGCAGTTCGGGAACCGTGTCGTCCATCGGGGCCGGCGTGAACGAGTGGGAGGTTTGCGAGAAGCTGCTTGGCCTTGGCGATTTCGACTGCTTTCTCCTTGCCGGCCGCTACACGCTGCTGGAGCAGGAGGCGCTGAACTCGTTCCTGCCGCTCTGCCAGGAACGCGGCGTCAGCATCATCCTTGGCGGGCCGTTCAATTCCGGCATCCTGGCCACCGGCGCAGTGGACGGCGCGCGCTACAATTACCAGCCCGCCCCGCCCGAAATCCTCGACCGGGTCCGCCGCATCGAGGAGATATGCGGCGGGCACGGTGTCCGACTGATCGAGGCAGCCCTCCAGTTCGTCTTTGGCCATCCGGCGATCACCACCGTCATCCCTGGCGCGAACAGCCCCGATCAGGTCCGCGCCAATGCGGCTCTTCTGCAGGCGCAGATTCCCCAGGCCCTCTGGGATGACCTGAAATCGGAAGGTCTCCTCCGCCAGGACGCGCCGGTACCCAAAGCCGCAATTCCGGTTGCACCTGACAAGTAGATCACTCAAATACGGGTATCAGTTCCAGCGCTCGGATCCTTGGCCGGATTCATGTTGCCTGCCGCGTGGCGCAGGCGGATCGCGATACCTTCGAGGTACAGAATATGTCCGAACAACCCAACCCGGTCGGCCTGGCAGCAGTAGGAACCGCGCCGGCAGCGCCAATCGGTCCCGCCCGCCGCTTCGTCCGGCTCCACCCGAGTGACAACGTCGTCGTCGCGGCCGCCTCGCTGCCGACGGGGACAAGGCTCGACAGCGAGGACGTGACCGTCGCCCGCGCCGTTCCGATGGGCCACAAGATTGCGACCAGGCCTGTACCGGTCGGATCGCCGGTGCTGAAGTTCGGGCAGATCATCGGTTATGCCACGCAGCACATCGCGCCGGGCGAGCACATCCACGTCCATAACTGCGCGATGGGGGAACACGACCAGAATTACGTGATCGGCGTCGATTACCGTCCGGTTCAATACCGGGAGCCCGCTGAGGCGACCTTCAAGGGCATTCGTCGCTCGAACGGGCTGGTCGGCACCCGCAACTTCATCGCCCTTTGCTCAACCGTGAACTGCTCGGCGACGGTGATCCGCCACATCGCCGACCGGGTGAACCATTCCGGCGTGCTGGACGCGTACCCGCACATCGACGGCGTGATCGCGCTGTCGCACGGTACGGGCTGCGGCATGGCCGATTCCGGCGAGGGTTTCGAGGCCTTGGAGCGCGTGCTCTGGGGCCACGCCACACACCCCAACGTCACAGCGGCCATCTTCGTCGGGCTTGGCTGCGAGGTCATGCAGATCGGCCGGCTGAAAAACAAATACGGCTTTGGCGACGATCACTTCCACACGCTGACCATCCAGGAAACCGGCGGGACCCGCCGGACGATCGAGGCCGCCGTGCGCAAGATCGAGGATATCCTGCCGACACTGCCGAAAGCCGAGCGCACGGACGTCCCGGCGAGCGAACTGATGGTGGCCCTGGAGTGCGGCGGGTCCGATGGGTATTCCGGCATCACCGCCAACCCGGCGCTCGGTCGCGCTGCCGACATGCTGGTCCAATATGGCGGGACAGCCGTTCTGTCAGAGACGCCGGAGATCTACGGCGCCGAGCACCTGCTGGTGCGCCGCGCCGCTTCGGAGGAGGTCGGGAAGAAGCTGATCGACCGCATCCGGTGGTGGGAGGATTACACCCGTCGTAATCGGGGCGAGATGAACAACAACCCGTCTCCGGGGAACAAGGCCGGCGGCCTGACGACCATCCTGGAAAAGTCGCTCGGAGCGGCGGCGAAGGGCGGGACATCGCCGCTGGCTGACGTTGCCCTCTATGCGGAGAAGATTACCTCCAAAGGGCTCGTTTTCATGGACAGCCCCGGCTACGACCCGGCGGCGACCACCGGCCAGATCGCCGCCGGTTGCCAGATCGTCTGCTTCACCACCGGCCGCGGCTCGGCTTTCGGGTCGAAGCCGGCTCCGACCATCAAGCTGGCCACCAACTCCCGCCTCTATTCCAGCATGGAAGAGGACATGGACATCAACTGCGGCGATATCATCGATGGCACTACCACCGTCGAGGAAAAGGGCGAGGAGATCTTCCGCAAGATCCTTGCCATCGCTTCCGGGCAGCGTTCAAAAAGCGAACTCCTCGGTTTGGGCGACAACGAATTCGTTCCCTGGCAGATCGGCGCGGTGATGTAGCCGCGCCTCATTTTGCGCCGACGATCGACTGATCTGGAATCCAGACCGTTGCCGGGTAACAGAATCGTTTTTTGCCGATCGCGATGATTGCCGTTGTCGTACCGCAACGCTAATCCTGGCCTGGGGCATGAGGAATTGATGGCGGGGCGCAACGTATTGCAGTCTGCGGAGAGTGCTGAGCCGGACTCGGCTGCGTCAGGGCTGCTCGCCGAAGCGACGGAAGCGGGCGGGATCGCAGCTTGGCATTGGGACGTCGAGTCGGGCCGGCTGGCGTGGTCGGCGAATCTCGACGCGGTGCGGCTGAGTTTTCCTCGCTCGTCGGAGGTCACGTTCGAGGTCTTCGGCAGCGAGATTCATCCCGAAGACCAGGATCGGGTGCTGGCCGATCTGCGCCGAGCCGCGGAAACATCGGACAGCTACAAGGTGCAGTGCCGGCTGCCACCTCGCGCCGATCGACAGATTTCCTGGCTCGAGGCGAGAGGCCGTGTGATTCGCGACACGTCCGGCCGGCCCGTGTCGCTGATCGGGGTGTGCCAGGACATCACCGAACACAAAAATCTCGAATCGGAACTCGATTTATGGGCGCGGCAGCAGGAAGCTCTCGTCCATTTGGGCGAACGGGCCCTTGGAGGAGCGAAGCCGGAGGAGATATTCGCCGAAACCGTCCGCCTCGTCGCCGAGCTGGTTTCAGCCGACTACGCCGAAATCCTCGAGATCTCACAGGATCGGGACACTCTGAACCTGCGGGCCGCCCATGGATGGGGCGAGGACATGGTCGGCCAATCCGTCGCATCCAGCGAGCCCGAAAGCCTTGCCGGCTTCACGATGCGGGCCTTGAAGCCGGTCGTAGTCAACGATATCGGCTCGGAGGCGCGCTTCCGCTTGTCAGAAATGGCCCAGGCGCACGGGGTTCGGAGCGGTGCAAGTGTCACAATCGGAGGAAAGGACGGCAAACCTTTCGGGGTGCTAGCCGTCTATTGCAAGCACGTCCGTTGTATCTCGCAGACGGATGTCCGGTTCCTGCAGAGCCTCGCGAACGTGCTGGGATCGGCCAATCGCGCGGCCCAGGATCAGGAACGGAGCGAATTGCTCATTGGCGAGCTTCGGCACCGCGTCGGGAACCTGTTTTCACTCGTCCAGGCCCTGCACCGCCAGACCGGGCAGAACGCTCAGGACGCCCAAGACCTGGAAATGAAGTTCGGCGGCCGACTGGCCGCGCTGGCCAGCGCCCATGCGTTGATTCTCGAGGGCGGCTGGCAGAAGGCCTCCATCCGGGCGCTGCTTGAAACTACTCTGGCGCCATATCGCGATCGGGTGACCTTCACCGGCACAGATGTGCGAATGTCGGCCGACGCAGCCTTTTCATTCTCGATGGCCCTGCATGAGCTGGCGACAAACGCCAATAAGTACGGGGCGCTAGCCAGCCCCGAAGGCCGGTTGGTGATTGATACCCGTTCCGAACCGGACCCGCTCGGCAACAAGCTCGTCCTTGTCTGGAACGAGCATGATGGCCCGCCGCCGCCGGAGGCCAAGTCGCTGGGCTTTGGGTCAAAGCTGATTTCCCAGGTCGTCGAGCGCCAGCTCTCGGGTCAGGTGACGCGGGAGGTCCAGGGCGACGGCCTGAAGGTCACTATCGAGTTTCCCGTCCGCTAGCATCGCCAGCCGATCCGGATGGACCCGGACCTACTGAGCCGTCCTCGCCTCGCTTGCCTTGCCGCGAGCCCGTCGCAAGCCTAGTTCTGCCTCCACAGATCACGAGCCCAGATGCCCATCGCTCCATCCGTCCTCGACACGATCGGACATACTCCGCTCATTCGGCTCAGGCGCGCTTCCGAAGAGACCGGCTGCGAAATTCTGGGCAAGGCGGAGTTTCTCAATCCGGGCCAATCGGTAAAAGACCGTGCCGCCCTTTGGATCGTGCGGGCTGCCGAACGGTCCGGCGCCCTTCGGCCAGGCGGTATTATTGTAGAGGGAACCGCAGGGAACACCGGCATCGGCGTGACGCTGGTGGCGCAGTCGCTGGGCTACCACGCGGTAATCGTCATTCCGGACACCCAGTCAGACGAGAAGAAGCTTGCGCTGAAGCTCGGCGGCGCCACCCTCGTCGAGGTTCCCGCCGTCCCGTACAGGAACCCCAATAACTACGTGAAGCTGTCGAAGCGCCTGGCCGAACAGATGGGCCGCGAAAGCGACAATGGCGCTGTTTGGGCCAACCAGTTCGACAGCACGGCCAATCGTCAGGCCCATATCGAGTCGACCGGCCCCGAGATCTGGGAGCAGACCGGCGGCAAGGTCGACGGCTTCGTTTGCGCAGTAGGGACGGGTGGGACCCTGGCCGGCGTCGGCATGTTCCTGAAGGAGCGAAACCCGGGAATCCGGATCGGGCTGGCCGATGTGCCCGGGGCCGCGCTGCATTCCTATTACACGACGGGGGAACTCAAAGCCGAGGGTTCATCCGTCACGGAAGGCATCGGTCAGGGGCGCATCACCGGTAACCTGGAGGGCGCGCCGGTGGACATGGCGTGGCGCATCCCCGATGAGGAATCGATCACTCAGGTGTTCGACCTCGCACAGCACGAGGGCCTCGTGCTCGGCGGCTCGTCGGGCGTCAACGTGGCGGGGGCGATCCGGATGGCACGGGAGCTTGGGCCGGGGCACACAATCGTGACCGTGCTCTGCGACTATGGGAACCGCTACGCGTCGAAACTCTACAATCCAAGCTTCCTGCGCTCCAAGGGCCTGCCCGTTCCGGAATGGCTTGAACAGCAGAGGCCGGTTCAGATCCCCTTCGAGGAAGCGGTCTGATGCTGCCGGCGACGGTGCCCCTCTTCCGGGAGGATGCCTACCAACGGGACTGCGAAGCTACCGTCCTGGCAGCGGACGAGCGCGGGATCATCCTGGACCGCACTGTGTTCTACGCCGCGAGTGGCGGACAGCCCGCCGACACCGGTCGCCTCTTTTTGGAGGGATCAGCTGTTGCGATCGGCGGGGCGGTTCATGGTGTGAATAAGGCGGAAATCCTACACGTTCCGCTAGGCCCAGAACGATTGCCGCAACCGGCCACAATCGTCACGGCCGAGATAGATTGGGACCGTCGCCACCGGCACATGCGGATGCACACCGCCCTCCATCTGCTGTGTTCCCTGATTCCGTTTCCCGTGACCGGCGGATCGATCGGAACCGAGGAAAGTCGGCTCGATTTCGACATCAGCGACTCCGGGGCGGTCGACAAGGACGATCTGACGGACCGTTTGGCTGCCCTGATCGAGGCTGACCACCCGGTCAGCACCCGGTGGATCTCGGACGAGGAACTGGTCGATAGTCCCGGCCTCGTGCGTACCATGAGCGTGAGGCCGCCAACCGGGACCGGGCGGGTTCGGCTGGTCTCCATCGGCGGCGGCGATAGCGTGGACTTGCAACCGTGCGGGGGCACGCATGTGCGGTCGACGGGCGAGATCGGCCGTGTGACCGTCACGAAGATCGAAAAGAAAGGCCGCCAGAACCGGCGCATCCGACTCGCCTTTGGGGATCACCCGTGAGTCAGCTGTTTGTCCCACCCCAGTGGTTGCAAACGCACCTCGGCGATCCAAGGGTGCGCGTCGTGGACGGCTCCTGGTATCTGCCTGCACAGAACCGCGATACGAGGGCGGAATTCCTGGCCGGCCATATCCCCGGTGCGGTTTTCTTCGATATCGACCGGATTGCGGACCGCGCGACCTCCCTGCCTCACATGCTTCCGAGCACGGAGGAGTTCGGCGAAGCCGCGGGCGCGCTGGGACTCTCGGAAACGGATACGATCGTTGTCTATGACGGGGCGGGATTGTTCGCCGCGCCGCGGGTTTGGTGGACGTTCCGCGTTTTCGGCGCGGACGACGTCCGAATCTTGGAAGGTGGGCTGCCCGCCTGGAAAGCTGCGGGGTTGCCCCTCGAGACTGGCGAGGCGGAGCCGCAGCGCCGCAGTTACCGTGGGGCTCTGCGCGCCGAGGCGGTCCGAAGCGCAGCGGAGGTGCTCTCCGAATTGCAGGCGGGAGCCTCGGCCGTCGTGGATGCTCGGCCGGAAGCACGGTTCCGTGGCGAAGCGCCCGAACCCCGGCACGGGCTGCGGTCCGGGCATATGCCAGGCGCGCTCAACCTTCCCGGCGACAGGGTCATCGAAGCCGGTGGCCGGCTGGCGCCGCCGGAACGCATCCGCGAATTGTTCAACGAAGCAGGGCTCGACCTGAGCCGCCCCGTTACGGCGACCTGCGGATCCGGCGTGACGGCGGCCACTCTGGTGCTGGCGCTTGCCACCCTCGGCAAGCAGGATGTTGCTCTTTACGACGGGTCGTGGGCCGAGTGGGGCGGGAGGGACGACCTGCCGCTTGCGACGGGAAGGCAATGACCGACAGGACGATAGAAACGGTGGTCACCTACCTCTCGATGACGCCGCCGCCGCGCGTGCTGCCGCCGATGCCCGCAGGCCCGCGGCTCGCCCTGATGAAGGTCGACGGCATACCTCTGCATTTCTACAGGTATCTCTACGAACAGGTCGGAATGAACTGGCTTTGGTTCGAACGCCTGTTCCTGGACGACGCGACACTGGCCCGGAAAGTGCATCAGCGGGGGATTGAGATCTTCGTCGTCTATGGCGACGGTGCGCCTGCCGGGTTCTATGAGCTGGATTTCCGCGATCCGGCGAAGACCAACCTCGTTTATTTCGGACTGGTTCCGGAATGGAGCGGCCGAAAAGTTGGCCCCTGGCTTCTGGGCACCGCCGTTGTTGAAGCATTTTCCCGTGGCACGAAAGTGGCGACCGTCAACACCTGCACGCTGGATCATCCTGCTGCCTTGCCCCTCTACCAGCGGCTTGGGTTCGTCCCGGTCGCGCGCGACGCGCGGCGACTACGGGTTCCGCCGTCCGTCTACATCCCGGACCGCCTCGCCGCGCGCTAGACACATCGCCGTCGCGGAACATATCGCGGCCGATCTCGTTGAGGGTGCGACCGAGGGGGCTCGGCCAAAGGGAAACCTGTATGAAAATTCGTAATCTTCTGCTTGCGGGCGCGGTCTTTCCGTTCGCGATCTCCTCTCCCGCGTTGGCCTTCCAGATAAGTGCCGACACGTCCGGGAACATGGTCCTGGCGCAGGCCGATCCCTGCGAGGCCGGTACGGTCGCCAATGCAGAAGGCGTTTGCGTCCCCGCCGAGAGCGGCGAAGGTGCCGCGGCAACCGAAGAACCGGCAGCGGCTGGCGCCGAGGAAGCAACGCCGCTGAGCCGCGCCGAGCGCCGGGCGCTCCGTCGCCAGCAGCAGCTGGAGGCAGGCGAGCAGCCCGCTGAGGAGGCTCCCGCGGCGGCCGAAGCACCGGCGGAAACCGCCGAGGACCCGGCTGCAGCCCAGGCCGATGAACCAGCCACTGAGCAGCCGCGCCGCCGGCGCCAGACGGCCGCCCCCGCGGCCGAGGAGCCCGCACCGGAGGCGCCTATCGCCGCCGAGCCGCCCGTGCCACAGGAGCCGGCGGCGACGCAGGCCGCTGAGCCGGCCGCTGAGGAGCCCGCCGCAGCTGAAGGCGCAACAACCGCGCAGGAGCGGGCAGCACGGCGCGCCGCGCGCCAGAAGCGGCGGCTGGAACAACAGCAGCAGGAGCAGGCCGCGCCGGAACAGCCGGCCGCCCAGGAGCCGGCAACCGAACAGGCTGCCCCGGCTGAGGGAGCGGCACCTGCCCCCCAGGATCCTGGAACCGCAGAGGCCGGCGCCGCCGAGTCCACTGTGGAGCAGCAGCTTGAGGCTCAGGGCGACCAGCAGGAAGCCAACAAGGTGCGCGAGCTGCGTCGGAAGTTGCGCCAGGCGCGGCGGGCGGCGGAAGCCAATCAACCGGCCGAAACGGAGCAGCCCGCGGCTGGAGCCGACGCCCAGGATGATGACGAGGCAGAAGCCGGGCAGGACCGAAATCGCGATCGGAACCGCGACAGGAACCGCGCCGATCGGCGTCGCGACCGGAACGGCGGAGAAGTGGTGGAGCGTCGCGGTGACCGCTTGATCATCAACCTTGGCGGCCAGCTCATCGTCGAAGGCGTCGAGCCTGAGGACAACGAGCGGCTCCTCTATGGCGCCCGTGACGTCGAGGTCGTGGAACTGCGCGGCGGCTTGACCCAGACGATCGTCTACCGGGAGAACGGCAGCCAGATCATCACGACCCGTGACCAGTACGGGAACATCGTGAGCCGGGTGCGGCGCACGCCGAACGGCCGCGAGATCGTGCTGATCGATAATCGTCCGCGGCTGGAAGACGGCAACGTCGTGATCGTGCAGCCGGTCGAGTTGCCGCAGCCGGTCATCAAGATCCCGCGGGAGCAGTACATCGTCGATCTCGGCGAGGCTTCCGAGCGCGACATCGAGGTGGCCCTGACTGCCGCGCCGGTGCAGCGGCTGGAGCGGAGCTACAGCCTCGAAGAAGTGACGCGTAGCGAAAGCGTTCGGGCCTATGTGCCGCGCATCGACCTCGACACCATCACCTTCGAGTTCGGCAGCGCCACCATCGGGACCAACCAGATGGGTTCGCTGGAGCAGCTTGGAGTGGCAATGGAAAGCGTCCTGGCCGAGAACCCGGATGAGGTTTACCTCATCGAAGGGCACACGGACGCGGTGGGCTCGGATGCCGACAACCTGATCCTCTCCGATCAGCGGGCCGAAGCCGTCGCCGTCGCCCTGTCGCAGAACTTCGATATCCCGCCGGAAAACCTCGTCACCGAGGGCTATGGCGAGCAGTATCTGAAGGTCAACTCTGAGGGCCCGGAGCGGCAGAACCGGCGCGTCACGGTCCGTCGCATCACTCCGCTCCTCGCCTCGGCTCAATAACAGCCTGAAATGGAAATGAACCCGGGCTTCGGCCCGGGTTTTTCTTGGGTGCAGGCCGTGGCTGCCCGCTCGCACGGCCAACCCGGCCGCCGTCGGCCTTGTGCTTTCTCGCGATGATATGGGTTGAGGCGGACGCGGGCGCCCCGTAGATAAGGCCATGCTTCAGATCAGCGACTTGACGCTGCGGATCGCCGGCCGGCCCTTGCTGGAGGGCGCCAGCGTGACTCTCCCGACCGGTTCAAAGGCGGGCTTTGTCGGCCGCAACGGGGCCGGCAAGACCACATTGTTCAAGGCGATCGCCGGCGACATTTCGCCGGACGCGGGGAGCGTCTCGCTTCCCAAGGGGACCAGGATCGGCCGGGTCGAGCAGGAGGCGCCGAGCGGCCCGCGGACCCTGCTGGAGACCGTCCTGGCAGGCGACACGGAGCGGGCGGAGCTGCTGCGGGAAGCGGAGACGGCCACCGATCCCGACCGCATCGCCGAAATCCATATGCGGCTCGCCGATATCGGCGCCCATGAAGCTGAAGCCCGGGCTGCGCGCATCCTGGCCGGGCTCGGCTTTGATGCGGCTGCCCAGCTCCGGCCGTGCTCCGAATTTTCCGGGGGATGGCGCATGCGGGTGGCACTCGCCGGAATCCTCTTCTCCGAGCCGGACCTTTTGCTCCTCGACGAACCGACCAACTATCTGGACCTGGAAGGCACCCTTTGGCTTGAGCGCTACCTGTCACGCTATCCACACACCGTGGTCGTGATCAGCCATGACCGCGACCTTCTGAACAATGCAGTGGATTCCATCGTGCATCTGCACGACCGCAAGCTGACCTTCTGGCGCGGCGGCTACGATTCCTTCGAACGCCAATATCGCGAGCAGCAGTTGCTGCAGGGCAAGCAGCGGGCCAAGCAGGAAGCGGAACGCAAGCACATGGAAGCCTTTGTCGAGCGCTTCCGTGCCAAGGCTTCCAAGGCCCGCCAGGCGCAGTCCAGGCTGAAGGCGCTGGCCAAGCTCCAACCGATCGCGGAGGTGACCCGCGACAGCGTCCTGCCGTTCCGCTTCCCGGATCCACAACGCAAGGCGTCGCCGCCGATCATCAGCATGGAAGGGGTGTCGGTCGGTTACGAACCAGGCAAGCCGGTCCTGGGCCGGCTCAATCTGCGCATCGATGACGACGACAGGATCGCCCTGCTGGGGACCAACGGCAACGGGAAATCGACATTTGCCAAGCTGGTGGCCGGGCAATTACAGCCGGAGACAGGATCGATCGTCCGCGCGCCCAAGCTGAAGATCGGCTTGTTCGCCCAGCATCAACTGGAGTCCCTCCGACCTGAGCAATCCGCCTTCCAGCATATACGGGCGATGATGCCGCGCATGGCGGAGGCCCAGGTCCGGTCTCGTGTCGCCGGCATGGGACTTGCGACCCACAAGATGGACACCCCGGCCGCCGATCTATCCGGCGGCGAGAAGGCACGGTTGATGATGGGCATCGCGGCGCTTGAGGCCCCTCACCTCCTCATCCTGGACGAGCCGACAAACCACCTCGACATCCACAGCCGCGAGGCCCTGGTCCATGCCCTCAACGAATATCAGGGGGCGGTCATCCTGATCAGCCACGACCGCCACCTGATCGAAGCCTGCGCCGACCGGCTGTGGGTCGTGGCGAACCGGACAGCCGCCCCTTTCGAGGGGGATATTGAGGATTACCGGAAGATGGTTCTGGGCCGGTCGGACGGTGCTCCCCCGACGACCGCCGCGCCCGCCAAGCCCGAGAAGATTGTTCCGCCGAAGGTGGCCCGCCGGGACGCCGCCGAGCGCCGCCAGGCATCGGCCCCGCTGCGCAAGAAAATCCAAGATTGCGAGAAGCTGCTCGAGAAGCTGCGGGCGGAAATCGGCAAGTACGACGCCGAGCTGGCAGCGCCAGATCTGTATGACCGCGATCCCCAGAAGGCGTCTACCCTGGCCAAGGCCCGGGCGGACCGGGTGCATGCTTTCGCCCGCGCCGAATCGGAGTGGCTGGACTATTCGGAGGAACTGGAACGGGTTGAGACTGGCGAGGCGGCTTAGCCCTGCTTGGCCCAGCGGCCACTCTCATCCTGCCGCCAGTAAGTGACTTCCGCGCCGGGCACGGCGCGCGCTCCCTTCCACGTCTGCCGCGCGATCTGGACAGCTTCCGGGTCCGCGGCGTCGAAAAGGAAGACCATGCGGTCGTAACCGCTAAACGTCTCCGACCGGGCGCCGTCGACGAAAAACCGGACGTTTGCAGCGTTCGGGTTGTCGTCCCCGGTCGTCAACCAGATCGGCTGCTCTGCCGCATGGCCATCCGATGCGGCGCCGTGCGGCAGAAATCCAGCGTCATCGTATGTCCACAGATGAGCATTCAACGCGTCCAGCCGCTCGTCGGAGCCAACCTGGACAACCACCCGCCAGCCTCGCTGCAGGCTGCGCTGCAGCAGGTCCGGCAGGACGGCCTCAAGCGGCCTGCGTTCCAGATGGTAGAAGAGGATCTCTGGCAGGCTGGCTAGTCCGTCCGACGCTCATGGCGGGCGCGCAGGAACTCGTCCAGCAGGCGGACGCCGAATCCGGAGCCCCAGGACTGGTTCGTCTCATTTGCCGGTGAGCCCATCGCGGTCCCTGCCACGTCGAGGTGAGCCCAGGGCGTCTCGTTTTCCACGTAGCGCTGGAGGAATTGCGCGGCAGTCACCGAGCCGGCGTATCGCCCACCGGTGTTCTTCATGTCGGCGATCTTGGAATCGATGAGCTTGTCGTATTCCGGGCCGAGCGGCATGCGCCAAACCTTCTCGCCGGTGCCGTGCCCCGCGCTGAGGAGTTGCCCGGCGAGGTCGTCGTTGTTGCAGAACAGCCCGGCGTGGTGGTTGCCGAGCGCGACGATGATGGCGCCGGTCAACGTGGCCAGGTCGATCATTGCGGCAGGCTTTTCGTTACGCTGCACGTAGGTCATCAGGTCGGCAAGCACCAACCGTCCCTCGGCATCGGTGTTGATGACCTCGATCGTCTGCCCGGACATGGAGGTGAGCACGTCGCCGGGCCGGATCGCATTCCCGTCCGGCATGTTCTCCACCAGTCCGACGATCCCGACGGCGTTCAGCTTCGCCTTGCGGGCTGCCAGTGTGCGGAACAGGCCCGCAACCGCTGCAGCGCCGCCCATATCGCCCTTCATGTCCTCCATGCCGGCGCCCGGCTTGATGGAGATGCCGCCGGTATCGAAGACAACGCCCTTGCCGATGAAGGCTACGGCGCTGTCCTCCTTGCGCCCTCCGCGCCAGCGCAGGACTACGACGCGCGGCGGGCGGGCCGAGCCCTGTGCCACACCAGCCAGTGCACCCATACGCTCGTCGCGGATCCGGTTTTCGTCCAGTATTTCGACAGTCACGCCGAGCTCTCCGAGCGCGGCGAGCTGGTCGGCGAACTCCACCGGTCCTAGCGTGTTGGCCGGCTCGTTGACGAGGTCGCGCGCGAAGGCGACGCCTTCAGATAGGGCACGCGCCGCCGCCCAGGCCTTCATGGCCGCCTTGGGATCGGCAACCGCCAGCGTGAAGCTGCGGGGTCTTGGGGCTTCTTCGGGTTTCTTCTTGGTCTTGTACTTGTCGAACGAATAGGACCGCATCGCAATCCCAAGCGCCATTTCGGCCACGTCTTCCGCGGCGATGGGGTTTCCGTCGGGCCGCTCCAACAGGATGGTCACAGGGCCCTCGCCTGCGGCAGCCGAAGCTGCCGCCCCACCCAATTTCAGCCATTCATGTCTGGTCAACTTTGCCACGTCGCCCAATCCGAGAAAGACCACTCGGTCCAGGTCGACGCCGGCGGGCGCGAGTAATTGAACCGTCTTCAACGCCTTGCCTTCGAACTTCGAAACCGCAGCGGCGCGGGCAAAGCGACCCCCCGACGCCTCCTCAAGTGCGCGGCTGACCGGGCCTAGCCCGAGGGTCTGATCGATGAGGACGACTGCCGCCCCAGACGTTGGCGGTTGGAGCTTGGCGAAACTGATCTCAGGGCGCTCGGCCATTCTCTTGCCTCATGTATCGGGAATTCGGCGGACGGGGTCAGTGGAGAAATGTCGGTTGGGATAGAAGGCCCAAGCCGATTTGCGTCAAGTGCAAGCGCCTAACCGTCCGCTGCCGGACTCTGATATTGTGCCGCGGCGGTGCGGGCAACAGGCACCTGAAGAATGGAATCAATGCCGCTGATCGAGCGTTATATCCTGGGCCGGGCAACGCGCGCCTTCCTGCTGACACTGGGCGGGTTGGTGGGAACATTGTGGGTCACCCAGGTCCTGCGCGACCTGGACGTGGTGACAACCAAGGGCCAGGCGATCTGGATCTTCCTTGTCATGACGATCCTCGCCCTTCCGGCGCTCGTCCAGATCGTCGCGCCCATCGCGTTCCTGATCGGCACGGTGGTTACATTGAACAGCTTGAATGGCGACAGCGAACTGCCGGTGATCGCCAGCGCCGGTGGCTCCCGCAAGACCGTGTACCGTCCGGTCCTGACGCTTGCGGTGGCTGTCACGCTCGTCGTGGCGCTGTCTCATCACGTCCTGTCCCCGACCAGCCTGACGGCCCTTCGGGCCTTGCTCACCCGTGTACGGGCTGATGTGATCGCCACCCTGGTGAAGGACGGCGGATTCCGGTCGGTAGACGACGGTCTGACCATGCATATCCGAGAGAAGATGCCGGACGGCAGTTTCCAAGACATCTTTGTCAGCGACGACCGCAACCCCGACCTTTCACACCAATATTCCGCCTCTCGCGGCATCCTGCTGGAGCACGCCGGCGGGTCGTTCCTCGTGCTGCAGCAGGGCGACCTCATCCGTGACGACCGGCTGAACGATGAGCGAAACGTCGTTGCCTTCGATACCTACGCTCTGGACCTCAGCGAGCTTGGGGCGCCCAACGCCGCCGCCCTTTTCAAGGCCAAGGAGCGCTCGACGTTGTATCTGCTGGATCCGAAGCCGGACGACGAATACGCCCAGCGCTACCCGGAGCGGATCGATGCCGAGCTACACGGGCGGATCACGGCGCCGCTCTACACGCTTGCCTTTGCGCTGATCTGCCTGGCGTTCCTCGGTCGCCCGCAGACGAGCAGGCAGGAGCGACGCTACGCGATCACTGCCGCGGTCCTGCTCTGCATTGGTTTGCGCGTCTGCGGGTTTGCGGCCAGTTCGGTCGCAAACGGCTCTAACGCGGCAATCGCCGGCCTTTACCTGATCCCGGCCGCAGGAATCGGCTTCGGCGCTTATGCCTCCCTTCGCACAGCGAGGCCGAGCCTTCCGCCGGCTGCCGAGAAAGCCTTGGATGCCTTGGGGCGCGGGCTGCGGCGGCTTGTGCCGCGCTCAGCTGCGACGGCGGTCAGGTAAATGCCGCGTCTCCTGCATCTGTATATTGCAAAGCGCTTTGCGGTGAACCTGTCGCTGATCCTGCTCGCCGTCTCGGTCATCATCCTCCTGGCCGACTATGTGGAAGTCCTGCGGCGCTTTGCCGACGCCGAGGGTTTTGACGCGCTGCTCGGGTTACAGATCGCGCTTATGCGGGTCCCCCACCTGATCGATATTGCCCTGCCCTTCGCGTTCCTGTTCTCGGCCCTGCTCACCTTGCTGAGCCTGTCGCGCAGACTTGAGCTGGTGGTGGCCCGGGCCAGTGGCGTATCGGTGTGGGGCGTGCTCATGGGCCCGCTCGCGGTCGCCATGCTGGTTGGCGCAGTCGCCCTCACCGTCCTGAACCCTCTCGCGAGCTACATGAAGATCGCTTCGGAGCGCATCGAATCAGAGCTCTCCGGGAATGCGAGGCAAAACTCCCAACAATGGTTCCGACAGTCCGGTCCGGCGGGCGATTCCATTTTGCAAAGCGGGTCGGTCAGCGTCGATGGCGCAGCTTTGATCGGCGTCACCGCATTCGTCTACGACCCCGAAGGGCGGTTCCGTGAGAAAGTCACGGCACGCAGGGCCGAATTTTCCGAGGGACTCTGGACGCTGCTCGACGCAGAGGTGGTCTCCGCGTCCAGCGCACCGAGGCGCGAGTCGCGCTACGAGTTGCCCACCGATTTGGGCGCCGAGGAGATCACGCGCCCCTTCACGGACCCTGATACCGTGTCGATCTGGTCACTTCCGGCATCTATCGAGACGGCGGAACGCACGGGCGTCAATCCCGATCGCTACCGGCTCGCCTTCCACGCAGGGCTGAACCGGCCGGTTTTCCTCATGGCAATGGTGCTGATCGCCGCTTCGGTGAGCCTTCGGCTGGCCCGTTACGGCGGGATGTGGCAACTGATGCTGACTGGCGTTGGAGCAGGCTTTCTGCTTTACGTCCTGACTGAGATCGTCAGCGACCTCGGGGGAAATGGCATTATCGATCCGATCCTGGCGGCGTGGCTTCCCCCCGTCGCGGCACTGACTTTTGGCGCGACTGCCCTGCTCCATCAGGAGGACGGGTGAGTCGCGCCCTCCACTACCTGAGACGGACTGGCAGCCGGCTGGTGTCACAGCGCCGCCGGGCTGTCGCTGCGACTGCTTTGACGGCACTCCTCAGCGCGCCCGTGCTGCCGGCGCTGGCGCAGTCGCTCACCCCTTTGCTCACGCAGTCAGGAACAAGCGCCGGCGACCAACAGCTCGTGGTCGAGGCCGATACGCTGGTCTATGACTTCGATCGCGAAACCGTCACGGCCATCGGCAATGTTCAGATCTATCGGGGCGCCGCCGTACTGGATGCCGAGCGCGTCGTCTATGACCAGAAAGCCGGGCGGCTTACGGCGAGCGGCGGAGTCCGCCTGCTCGAGCCGGAAGGCAACATCCTCACGGCCGACACGCTCGACATCACCGATGATTTCCGCGACGGTTTCGTCCAGAGCCTAAACGTCGTTACGACCGACCGGGCGCGCTTCGCCGCGCAGAGCGCGGAGCGGCGCGGCGATCTGCTGATCTTCCGCAAGGGCGTGTATACCGCCTGCGCCCAGTGCCAGCAGGATCCCGGCCGGCCCCCGCTGTGGCAGATTAAGGCGGCACGCATTATCCACGATCGCGCCGCGCGGACGATCTACTACAAGGACGCGCGCTTCGAGTTCCTCGGGGTGCCGATCGCCTACACGCCCGTCTTCTTCCACCCCGACCCGACGGTCAAACGCAAGACCGGCTTCATCACCCCGAGCCTGCTGCAATCCGATTCGATCGGCTTCGGCGTCACCACCCCGTTCTTCTGGAATCTCGCTCCGAACTACGATGTGACGTTCTCGCCTACCCTGCTGACCAAGCAGGGGCTTCTGATGCAGAGCGAATGGCGTCACCGGGTCTGGAACGGCGCGTATTCCATCCGCCTGGCCGGCATCTACCAGCAGAACCCGGAGGAATTTCGCGAGAATGGCGAAGCTCTGAGCGGGTATCGAGACTTCCGCGGCGCGGCGCAGACAACTGCCGACTTCGCCATCAATTCCCGCTGGAACGTCGGCTGGAACCTGCACGCTTCGACGGATCGGACTTTTAACCGGGATTACCGGATCGAGGGAGCCACGGCTCGCGACCTGACTTCCACCGTTTACCTGACCGGCCTGAGCGATCGAAACTTCTTCGACCTGCGGAGCTACTATTTCAGGGTGCAGCGGGAAGACACCGTCGAGAAGGCGGTTCTCGCGGACGGCGGCGATCCGAACCTGCTGCCGGACGACTACGTCCACGACGACCAGGCAGAACAGGCGGTTGTGCTCCCGGTGGCCGACCACACCTACATTGTCGAACAATCCCTTTTCGGCGGCGAGTTCCGCTTCGACAGCAATCTTACGAACCTTGCCCGCGAGAAGAGCGACATCCGCCATCCGGACCTGCCGAACGAGCCATACCGGGCGGGTATTGCCGGCAACTTCGCCCGCGCAAGCAGCCGTGCGACGTGGCAGCGCAGGTTGATCGCGCCCGCAGGGCAGCTCATCACGCCGATCGCATACGTCCAGCTGGACGGAAGCGTCATCTCGCCCGACGACCCCGACGCTGGTCTGACGGACGACGATGCGGTCGCCCGGGCCATGCCGGCGATCGGTGTCGATTACGAATGGCCGATCCTCGCCACGCTGGGCAGTAGCGTCCATACATTCGGGCCGCGGGCGCAGTTGATCGTTCGTCCCGACGAGCAATATGCCGGCGAACTCCCCAACGAGGACGCGCAGAGCCTCGTCTTCGACGACACCAACCTTTTCGAGTTCGACAAGTTCTCCGGCTACGACCGCCAGGAGGGTGGCACACGCGCCAATCTCGGCTTCACCTACCAGGGTCTTCTTCCCAATGGAGCGAGCATCGATGCAATCGTTGGACAGTCGTTTCAGCTCGCCGGCAGAAACTCCTTCGATCAGGAGGACCACGCGCTGGCCGCGATCGGCGCTGGGCTGGAAGGTCCTGCTTCCGACTACGTGACCCGCGTGACCTTGAACAGCGGGACGGGGCTGGCCCTGAACGCTCGCGCGCGGCTCGACGACGACGACCTCTCCCTCCACCGGGGTGAGGTCAACGCGCTCGGCACATTCGCCGGAAGCGTGGCTTCACTGGGATATGCGTTCATCAGCAGGGTTCCCGAGCTTGGCATCGAGGACGATCGGCAGGAGATCAACGGCGCGACGGCGTTGAAGGTATCCGACAGCTGGTCGGTTCTCGGCTCATTCACCTACGATCTTGCCGAGCGGGATTCGGCCGGCACCAGCTTTGGCCTGGCCTATGCGGACGAGTGCCTGGAAGTTTCAGCTGTGTTCTCTGAAACTCCGGAGGAGTATTCCGACCTCGCCAGCGACCGCCAGCTGTTTGTGCGGGTCAACCTGAAAACCCTAACGAACGAACGCCGGCCCTCGCTGATCGGCAGTTCGGCCAACTAGCGAGCCGTCGGTCGTAGCCGGAATTTCGACAAACTGGCGCACTAGCAGCGTCAGGCAGCAGAGAATCTGGTGGCGGTGAATTCATGAAAGAACTGTTCCGTCGAGGGCTCCGCGCTCTGGCATTTGGGGCGCTGATCGCCAGTGCTGCTTTTGCGGCGGTGCCAACCGTGTCCTTGGCCCAGAGCACCGTGCGCGTTCTGGTCAACGACCAACCGGTCACGACCCGCGATGTCGAGAACAGGGGCAGGATGCTGGCGCTGTTCTCGCGCGGCAAAAAGGGTGAGAAGGACGCGCTGGAGCAGCTCGTGGACGAGCGACTGATGGTGCAGGAAGCCAAGCGCGTCGGCATGCTTGCGGGCGACGAGGAAGTGGAAGCGGAGTTCGCCGACCGCGCCAAGAATGTGAAGCTGTCGACTGAACAGTTCAGTCAGGCACTGACACAGAACGGCGTTGACCCGAAGACCTTCAAGGATTTCCTGCGGGCCAATATGTCCTGGAACAAGATCGTACGCGCCCGCTTCAGGGCGAGCGAAAAAGTGACCGATCAGGACATCACAACGGCAATGACCGCACGCAAGAGCGAGGGCCCGCTCCAGCAGGTTCATGAGTATCTGCTGCAGCCGATCATCTTCGTAGTACCCGCCAAAGGCGCGGACGGCGTTGCGGCGCAGCGGGAGAGCCAGGCTAGCGCGTTCCGCAGCAATTTTCAGGGCTGCGGCCAGAGCCTGCAGCAGGCAAGCGCGATCAAGGGCGTTGTGGTCAAGCCGACCGTGCGCCGTGAGGAGCATGAGCTTTCGGGAGCGATGAAGGAGGAGCTTCTCGCGCTCGAGGTAGGCGGCATCACCAAGCCCCAGCGCGTTGATGATGGCGTGCAACTGATCGCCGTGTGCGAGAAGCGCGTCATCTCCGGGCAAAGCCAGGCGACCGAACAAGTTCGTGACGAACTGACCAGCAAGCGCGGCGAACTGATGGCGCGGCGCTATATGCGCGACCTGCGTTCAGACGCCGTCATCGAGTATCGGTGAACGGACCCGGCCACGGCAAACCACTCGTCCTCACGCTAGGCGAGCCCGGGGGGATCGGACCGGATATCACCATAGGCGCCTGGCTTGCCCGGCATGAGCATGACGTGCCGCCGTTTCTGTTCGCCGGAAGCGGAGCTCTACTGGAGCGCCGGGCTGCCTTGCTGGGGCATAAGGTGAAGGCCGTTATGGTGCGGCCGTGCGAGGCGGCAGCGGCATACCACGAGGCGATCCCCTGTTTGGAAGGCTCCGTCGTCGTCCACGGCGAGCCTGGAATGCTCGCGCAATCGGATGCCTCCGCGGTTGTGACCTCGATCAAAACCGCCGTGGAACTCGTCCATGCCGGCGAGGGCTCGGCCGTGGTGACGAATCCCATTCACAAGAAAGCGCTGAACAACGTCGGATTCCCCTTCCCGGGACACACCGAGTTCCTGGGCGATCTCGCCAGCGCTCTGTTCGGGGTCGAAGCCATGCCGGTGATGATGCTGGCGGGGCCGGATCTGCGGGTTGTGCCGGTGACCATCCATATTCCCCTGGCCAATGTGCCAGCGGCGCTGACGACCGATCTGATCGTCAGGACGGGCGAGATTGTCGCCCGTGACCTGCAAGCGCGGTTCGGGATCCGCCAGCCTCGGCTGGCAATCTCCGGGCTCAATCCGCATGCAGGCGAGGACGGCATGCTCGGCAGCGAGGATGCCGAGGTTGTCCGCCCCGCCGTGCAGGCGCTACTTGCGCTGGGTCACGACGTCAGCGGACCCTTGCCCGCGGATACGATGTTCCATCCCTTGGCGCGCGCTCAGTACGATGCGGCGCTGTGCATGTATCACGACCAGGCCTTGATCCCGATCAAGACCTTGGCTTTCGACGAGGGGGTCAACGTCACGCTCGGCCTGCCGTTTGTGCGGACGTCTCCTGATCACGGGACGGCGTTATCGATCGCCGGCAGCGGTGCGGCTCGGGCGACGAGTCTCATCTCCGCTTTGAAGCTGGCCGACCGGCTTGCCGGCCGGGGCGCTCAGACTTGAGCGAGACGGACCAGCTGGACGCCTTGCCACCGCTGCGGGACGTCATCAACAAACACGACCTCTCGCCACGAAAGGGGCTCGGCCAGAACTTCCTGTTCGACCTGAACCTGACGCGGCGGATCGCACGAGCCGGCGGGCCGCTGGCAGGCAGCCAAATCGTCGAGGTCGGACCCGGGCCCGGCGGGCTGACGCGAGCGCTTCTCCTCGAAGGAGCGAGCCACGTGACCGCCATTGAACGCGATCCGCGGGCCTTGCCGGCGCTGGCTGAGATCAAATCCGCAGCGGCGGGCCGGCTCACGATTGTGGAAGGCGATGCGCTCCGCTTCGACTACAAGGCGCTGAGTGACGCATTGCCCATACGGGTCGTCGCCAACCTGCCCTACAATGTCGGCACAGCGCTGCTGACCGGATGGCTTTCGGCCGAGCCCTGGCCAGCTTGGTGGCAGAGCCTCACCCTGATGTTCCAGCGGGAGGTAGCCGAACGGATCGTTGCGCCCGTCGGGGGCAAGGCTTACGGCCGCCTGGCTGTGCTGGCGCAGTGGCGGACGCGGCCGAAACTGCTCTTTGACGTTCCCGCCCGGGCATTCACGCCAGCCCCTAAGGTGACTTCGGCCGTGGTGAGGCTGGAGCCGCGCCATGACGCGGCGACCGTTTCGACGCGGGCACTGGAAGCCGTGACGGCCGCCGCCTTCGGCCAGCGCCGCAAGATGCTCCGCTCAAGCCTCCGCAGCATCTGGGCAGAACCGGAACTGGTCCTCGAACGTGTTGGGCTCGATCCGACCGCACGGGCGGAGCAGGTATCGATCGACGGCTTCCTGGCGCTTGCGAAGTGCTTCGCCGAGGAACGGCCCTAGCTGGCGGCGCTTTCCCCGGGAGGATCCGAGATACCTGATGTCCCCGCGGTAAGCTCACGCGCTTCATCCAGCAAGCCGGCAACGAACGCCGGCAGTCCCGTCGCACGTTCACGGCGGATGCGTTCCGCTGCCAGGATGGCGCGGATGGCGGGAAAGGAGCTGTCCAGATCCTGGTTGACCACGACGTAGTCGTAGTTCGCCCATTTTCCGATCTCCAGCTCAGCGTTCTTCAACCGGCGCTGGATAGTTTCGGGGGAGTCCTCGGCGCGGCGTTCCAGTCGCGATTTCAGTTCGCGGAAGCTCGGGGGCAGGACGAAGATGCGGACAAGGTCGGGCTTGATCTCCTCAAGCCGGGACAGCTGCTCTGTTCCCTGCCAGTCGATATCGAAGAGCACGTCCTGGCCCTGCCCCAGTGCCTTCTCGACCGGGGCCCGTGGCGTGCCGTAGAAGTTGCCATGAACCTCCGCCCACTCCAGGAGTTCGCCGTGGTCTCGCATCCGGCAAAACGTATCCTGATCGATGAACCGATAGTGGCGGCCCTCCAACTCGCTCGGACGGCGGGCCCTCGTTGTCACGGACACCGAGATTTCAAGGTTCCGCTCTTCCGACAGTAGCAGGCGCGCCAGAGTGGACTTTCCGGCTCCTGACGGAGAGGAGAGGACGAACATCAGCCCCCGCCTTTCCACGCCGGTAAATTCAGGAGTCATTCCAGGTTCTGTACTTGCTCGCGCATCTGGTCGATTACCGTCTTCAGTTCCACTCCGATCTCGGTGAGCCGGACGTCGAAGGCCTTCGAGCAGAGCGTGTTGGCTTCCCTGTTGAACTCCTGCGTGAGGAAATCAAGCCGGCGGCCGACGGCGTCCCCTGATTTCACCAGCTGGCGCGTTCCCGCGATATGGCTCGTCAGCCGGTCCAGCTCCTCCCGGACATCCGCGCGCGTCGCGGCGATCACGGCTTCCTGGTGCAGGCGATCGGGATCGAGACTGCCGGAGGTGCTCAGAAGCGCGACCTGATCGTTGATCCGAGTGCGAAGGACATCCGGGGCCTCGGCTGCGATTTCCTCCGCGGCCTGGACCAGACCTTCGATGGTAGCGAGCTGCGCGTCCAAAATGTCCGCCAGGCGCCGGCCTTCCTCGGCGCGCGCCGCCGCGAGCGCGTCGGCGGCGAGGGCGAAGCCGCTCAGCACGGCCGCCGTGCGGCGCTCCGCGGCGGTGTCGTCGGAGGAGGCTTGTGCGCGGTCCTGAAGCACTCCCGGGATGCGCAGGATCCCGTCCGCACTGGGCATTGCGATGCCCTCCACGGAAGCAAGGCGTCGCGCAGCGGCAACCACCAGGGCGAGCGCGTCTTCATTCAGCATCAGGCGCGGCGCGCTCGAATCGTTCTCCTTTTGAAGCGCGAAGAAACAGCTGCCGCGCTTCAGCTTTTCGCGCGCGTGGACCCGGACGTCAGCTTCCAAGTCGTCCATTCCCGGAGGAAATCGGAACCGCATCTCCAGTCCGCGGGCATTCACGGACTTCAATTCCCAGACGAACTTCGCACCGTCCACCTCGAAGGCGGTTCGCGCGAAGCCGGTCATGCTGGAGAGCGCCATGGAATCCCGGTGCTAGGTAGCCAAGACTAGCGGGGCAACGCCCGCGCAACAAGCAGCGGTCCCGGTGGGGCCCCCGCGTAGGTCACTCGATGGCGGGCACCGCTTCACTGGTGGGAGCGGCCGGCGGCGGGGCGGCGCTTGCCCCGGCGCCGGGAGCAGCCTCGGCGGCGGTCGCAGCCGGAGCGGCCGGCTTTTCAGCTGCCGCTTCCTTGCGGGCCGCCTCGACCTTGCGCCACCGCGCAACGTTGCGGTTGTGATCTTCAAGGGTGCGCGCGAAGGCATGGCCGCCGGTTCCGTCGGCAACAAAATACAGTTCGTCGGTGCGCGACGGATTGGCCACCGCTTCCAGCGCCGCCCGACCCGGGTTTGCGATCGGAGTCGGCGGAAGCCCACTGATCTGGTACGTGTTGTAGGGTGTCTGCTTGTCCAGGTCCGACTGCATGATCGGCCGGTCCGGCGGTTTCCCCGCCCCACCAAAGACCCCGTAGATGATGGTTGGATCGGACTGCAGCCGCATGCCGCTGTGGAGCCGGTTGATGAAGACGGATGCGACCCGGGGGCGTTCATCGGCCTTGCCGGTCTCCTTCTCCACAATCGAAGCGAGCGTTACGAATTCCTCGGGAGTCTTGATCGGCAGGTCAGGGCCCCGCCGCGCCCAGAGTTCCTCCACGGCCCGCTCCTGCGCTTGAGTCATTTGGTCGAGGATTTGCTGTCGCGTTGCGCCGCGCGTGAATTTGTATGTGTCCGGCATCAGCGATCCCTCCGGCGGGATCTTCTCGATGGCACCTGTCAGCACCGGGTCGGCGTTCAGCCGGGCGACGATCTGCTCGCTGGTCAGCCCTTCAGGAAAGGCAATGGAATGGAGCACGGAGCGGCCGGTGACCAGGTCATCGAGCACCTGCTCCATGCTGACGCCGGGCTGGAACAGATATTCGCCGGCCTTCAGCTTGTCGCCGGCCTTGTAAAGACGCGCGGCAGCACTGAACACCAAGTCGTTGGTGATGACGTTTTGCCGCCTCAGTTGACCGGCGATGCTTTCGAGATCAGCGCCCCGGGCCACGACCACCGAAGCGGGTGAGGTCAGCGGGCCCGGCTCGCTGAACTGCTGCTTGCCGAAGTAGAAGATAGCCCCTGCCCCGAGAGCAGTGAGGACCACGATCATGATAAAGAAGTTGAGCACCACGACAAGCGGATGACGAGCCCGCTTTGACCGTGGCGGTGGCGGTGGCGCCGTTTCCGGCTGCAACACCTGGCGGGGGCTTCTCGGATTGATCCGGCGGCGCGGGGCGGGTGGCTGTTCGGTCAACCGCGGTGCGGTCGGCTCCCCGGCGGAAAAGTCCGTGGCAGACTCGGGAGCGCCCTCGTCAACCGGAGGTTTGTCGTCGTTCATCTCTACCTTGCTCGAGCCGCCGCGGGCGACCTTTAGCACGGAATGTGGCTATTCCGGGAGAAGTCAAACCCGCCGCAGAACGAGCGAGGCGTTCGTGCCGCCGAAACCGAAGGAGTTGGACAGAGCCGTGTCGATCGTCTTGTGCCGCGGCTTGAGCGGCACCAGGTCAATCGGGGTCTCGACCGATGGGTTCTGCAGGTTCAGGGTTGGCGGGGCGACGTTGTCGCGGATGGCAAGCATGCAGAAGATCACCTCCACGGCCCCGGCCGCACCCAGGAGGTGGCCGATGGCCGACTTGGTGGAAGACATGGTGAGCTTGCCGGCGGCGTTGCCCATGACCCGCTCCACCGCGCCGAGTTCGAGTTCATCGCCCAGCGGCGTCGATGTGCCGTGGGCATTGACGTAATCGATTTCCGAGGGGTCCACTTCGGCGCGTTTCAGCGCTGCCTTCATGCAGCGGAACGCTCCGTCGCCGTCGGGCGCCGGCGCCGTGATGTGGAAGGCGTCTCCGGACAGGCCATAGCCGATCACCTCGGCGTAGATCCTGGCGCCGCGCGCCTTGGCGTGCTCGTATTCCTCCAGAACCACGACGCCGGCCCCCTCGCCCATGACGAAGCCGTCGCGGTCCTTGTCATAGGGGCGGGACGCCTCGGTCGGGCGGTCGTTGAAGTTGGTGGACAGGGCTCGGCAAGCAGCGAAGCCGGCCAGGGAAATGCGGCTGACCGGCGACTCCGTGCCGCCCGCCACCATGACGTCCGCATCTCCCAGTGCGATCAGGCGGGAGGCGTCCCCAATGGCATGGGAGCCAGTCGAGCAGGCGGTGACAACGGAGTGATTGGGCCCCTTCAGTCCGTGCTTGATGGAGACATGGCCGGAGGCGAGATTGATGAGCCGGCCGGGGATGAAGAACGGCGAAATGCGGCGGGGGCCCTTTTCGTGGAGTGTGATGCCGGCATCCACGATTCCTTCGATACCGCCGATGCCAGAACCGATCAGCACGCCGGTGGCGCAGCGCTCGTCCTCAGTCTGCGGGGTCCAGCCGGAATCGGCTAGCGCCTCGTCAGCAGCGGCTACGGCATAGACGATGAAATCGTCGACCTTCCGCTGCTCCTTCGGCTCCATGGCCCGGTCGGCATTGAAGGTCCCGTCGGACCCGTCGCCGCGCGGGATCCGGCAAGCGATCTGGCAAGGGAGATCGGAAACCTCGAACTCCGATACGCGGACGGCACCGCTCTTGCCGGCCAGGAGATTCGACCACGTCGGCTCGACGCCGCTGCCAAGCGGCGTCACCATACCGAGGCCGGTGACAACGACGCGCCTCATGCTGGCCAAGCCGCCGGGGGAATCAGGACGAGCTCTTCTCCAGAAAACGGACGGCGTCGCCGACGGTCAGGATCGTTTCAGCCGCATCGTCGGGGATCTCGACGCCGAACTCTTCTTCAAACGCCATCACGAGCTCAACGGTATCAAGGCTGTCGGCGCCAAGGTCGTCGATGAAACTCGCTTCTTTCGTCACCTTGTCTTCTTCAACGCCAAGATGCTCGACGACGATCTTCCTGACCCGCGCCTCGATGTTGTTGTCGCTCATCATACCTTCCTCAGTTTCGGGCCCTTGAACAGCCCGCGAAATTACAAAGAACCAAGCGCGCCAAACCTGTCGTTCGGCGGTTCACCCCAGGTTCCGGTGGGCAATTGGGCGGGTCGTTAACACGTTTGCCCAACCTTGGCCAGCATCGGAGAGCCCCGTCCTGCGCCCTTTCCGAACGTCAGATCATCGCCATTCCGCCGTTCACGTGCAGCGTCTGGCCGGTTACGTATGCGGCTTCTGAACTGGCGAGATAGAGCACGGCTGCTGCGATCTCTTCGCCGGTTCCAAGCCGCCCGGCGGGTATTGTCCCTAGAATGCTTTCGCGCTGCTTTTCGTTCAACGCGTGGGTCATCGCACTTTGGATAAAGCCGGGAGCCACGCAGTTCACAGTGATGCCGCGGCTTCCGACCTCCTGTGCCAGCGCCTTGGACATCCCGATCATGCCGGCTTTCGATGCGGCGTAATTCGCCTGACCGGCGTTGCCGGTAATGCCGACCACGGACGTAATCCCGATAATGCGGCCGAAGCGCTGGCGCATCATGCCCTTCAGCGCCGCACGGGAGAGCCGGAACGCTGCTTCCAGGTTGACGCGCAGCACGAGCTGCCAATCCTCGTCTTTCATCCGCACCGCCAGTCCGTCCCGGGTCAGGCCTGCATTGTTCACCAAGATGTCGAGACCGCCCATCAGCTTCTCCGCCTCCGGCACCAGGGCATCGACGGCGGCGGCATCGGAGAGATCAGCCTGGGCAACATGCACCCGCTCCCCCAGCCGGCCAGCAACGGCTTCGAGCGCCGGCGCTCGGGTTCCCGAGAGTGTGACAACAGCGCCCTGCCGGTGCAGCGCCTCGGCCACTGCCCCACCAATGCCACCGCTGGCGCCCGTCACCAAAGCGCGCTTGCCTTCCAGGCTGAACATCCCCTGCCCTTTTATCCGTTGAGTTCGGCGGCGACGCTGCGTAATTCGTCGGGCGTTCCCACGTTGACCACACCTACCCCGTCCACGATGCGCCGAGCCAAGCCAGAAAGCACCTTGCCGGCTCCGATCTCCACAACCCGGGTTACGCCGTTGGCGGCCAGCCAGATCATCGACTCCCGCCAGCGGACCGTTGCGGTTACCTGCTCCACCAAACTCGCGCGGATTTCCGCCGGGTCCCTGATCGGGCCGGCCCCCACGTTGGCGACCAGCGGCACAGCCGGCACCCGGATTTCCGCCCGCCCCAGCGCTTCGGCCATGGCGTCGGCAGCGGGCTGCATCAGTGAGCAGTGGAAGGGGGCGGAAACGGCCAGCAGCATGGCGCGCTTCGCACCCCTGCCCTTGCCAATCGCAATGGCGCGCTCGACTGCGGCTTTGTGACCGGCCACGACAACCTGGCCCGGCGCATTGTCATTCGCGACCTCGCAAACTTCTCCGCCCGTCGCTGCTTCGGCTGCGATCTCGCGCACAGGGTCAAGGTCAAGGCCGAGCAACGCGGCCATAGCGCCTTCGCCCACCGGCACGGCTTGCTGCATGGCGTCGCCGCGGATGCGCAGGAGCCGCGCCGCCTCGCTCACCGAAAGGCCGCCGGCCGCAGCGAGCGCCGAATACTCGCCGAGCGAATGACCGGCGACATAGGCCGCGTGCTTGGCCACGGTGATGCCCTCCGCTTCCAGGGCCCGCATTGCGGCCATGCTGACGGCCATCAGAGCAGGCTGGGCATTGCGCGTACGGGTCAACTCCTCGTCCGGTCCCTCCCACATGATCCGCGACAGCTTCTCGCCGAGCGCTTCGTCGACTTCGTCGAAAACAGCGCGGGCCGCGGGCATGTCTGCCAGAGCCTTACCCATGCCGACGGCCTGGCTACCCTGCCCGGGAAAAATGAAAGCGATCGGCATGCCGGCCTCGGGTTCGGCTTGTTCGAGCTTGCGATGCCCATTGGCAGGCGCGGGTGTCAAGCCGGCAAGACTTTTGCGAACAGGACACCCCCTGTCATCGTCTCAACAGCATGCCTGGCCGCGGTTGAAATTCCGACCGGGCTCGTATAGATAGCGCCAATCGACCGGCTTCGGCTGGGGGCTGAACGGAAAATGGCGGTTCGAACGACCGCCTTCAGGATCGGCAGCGATCCGGTTTCCCGTGTCTCCGCTCTCGAAGACGTTGTTTCGAGCCTTTCCGCGGATTTGCCGCACCGAGGCTTCGACGAGGCTCCGCGCTGGAACCGGTCCATGGAAAGGCTGAACTGAATGGCATTATACGAGCACGTGTTTTTGGCGCGGCAGGACGTTTCCGGCCAGCGCGTCGATGAACTTGTCGACCAGTACAGGGGCATCATCGAGGCTGGCGGCGGTTCCCTCGGCAAGACCGAGTATTGGGGCCTCAAGAGCCTTGCGTTCCGCGTCAAGAAGAATCGCAAGGCCCACTTCACGCTCATGAACATCGATGCCCCGCATACGGCGGTCGCCGAGATGGAACGGCAGATGGGCATCAACGAGGACGTCCTGAGGTTCCTGACCGTCCGCGTCGAGGAGCATGAGGAAGAGCCCTCGGTCCAGATGCAGAAGAAAGAGCGCGACGAGCGCCGCCGGCGCGACCGCGAGCGCCGCCGCGACGACGACGAGCAGGAGTAGAACGATGGTTGATCTCGCACAAATCCCGTCGCGCCGGCCGTTCAACCGGCGCCGCAAGACATGTCCTTTCTCCGGCGAGGGGGCACCGAAGATCGACTACAAGGACGTCAAGCTGCTCGAGCGCTACATCTCCGAGCGCGGCAAGATCGTTCCCTCGCGCATCACGGCGGTTTCCGCCAAGAAGCAGCGGGAACTGGCGCAGGCCATCAAGCGGGCCCGTTTCCTCGGCCTGCTCCCCTACGTGCTGCGCTAGTCTTTTCAACGAAATCGTTGGGGCGGCCGAGCGTCGCCCCTAACCGCCCGATGCAATTGGGACGGGACAGCAAGGAGTTTTCATCATGGAAGTCATTTTGCTTCAGCGTATCGCCAAGCTAGGCCAGATGGGCGACGTCGTTCGTGTCCGGGACGGCTACGGCCGAAATTTCCTGCTGCCGCAGGGCAAGGCGCTGCGCGCCAACGAGGCGAGCCGCAAGCGTTTCGAACGCGAGAAGGTGCAGCTCGAGGCGCGGAACCTGGAGGCCCGCAAGGAAGCGGAGGCGGTTGCCGAACGGCTTACCGGCCAGACGTTTGTGGTGCTTCGTCAGGCAGGCGAAACCGGTCAGCTTTACGGCTCCGTTTCGACGCGCGACATTGCCGAGATCGCTTCCGCGGGCGGGTTCTCCGTCGACCGCGCGCAGGTCGTCCTCGACCGCCCCATCAAGGCGATCGGACTTCATCGGGTGATGGTCAGCCTCCACCCGGAAGTCGAGGTGCCGGTCACGGTCAACGTGGCTCGCTCAGCCGACGAGGCGGATAGGCAAGCCAAGGGCGAGGACCTCACCCGCCGCAACGCTTTCGATGAGCCGGAAGCGGACGACGAGCTCGAGCCCGCCGGCGTCACCTTCGCCGAAGCGGACGACACCGACATCGAGGCCGGCGCGGAGCGCTGAGCGGTCCGGACGCGAGTGCCGCGCCATTCAGGCGCGGTTCAGGCCCAGTGCGCAAAGGGTGCCGGCTTCCGCCGCTCCTTCTCTGAGGCAATGCCGAACTGAGCGGCGCGCGCCACCATGCGAGCACCGCCACCTTCTGAACTCAGTGGCGTTCGCGTGACGCGGTGCGTGGCTACACGTCGCGGCGTTTCTGCTTGAGTTCGAATCCAAACGGGGTGAAAAGTATGGCAGCCGACGCAGGCCAAATCACCCGGATGCAGAATCGTATCAGCCGAGAAGTATTTTCCTCGGCGCGGAGCCTCAGTTCCGACGAGGTGTTCCAGCCGACGGCCGATCGTCCCTTTCAGCAGGCCGAAGGCGGCTTGAGCGATCCGGACATCGACGCGGTCCGAAGTGCGATCCTGGCCAAGCTGACGTTGGACGTCGGCCGTAATCCCACTAATGCCAGTGACCGGGACTGGTTCGTCGCGACCGCCCTCTCCGTCCGCGATCGTGTCGTTTACGGGTGGATGGAAGCGAACCGGCGCACCCGGATGGAGAACCGGAAGAAGGTCTATTACCTTTCGCTCGAGTTCCTGGTCGGCCGCATGTTGCGGGAAGTCCTCCACAATCTTGGGCTCACGGCCGTCTACGAGGCGGCCCTTGGCGACCTTGGCGTAGACCTGGAGCGGGTTCAGGTCGCCGAGCCGGATGCCGCTTTGGGCAACGGCGGCTTGGGTCGGCTGGCTGCCTGCTTTATGGAAAGCATGGCCAGTTTGTCGATCCCGGCCTGGGGCTACGGGATCCGTTATGACCATGGCCTGTTCAGGCAGGTGATCAAGGGCGGCGAACAGCAGGAATACCCCGAAGACTGGTTGTCCTTCGGCAACCCGTGGGAGTTCGAACGTCCCGAGAGCGTGTTCGACATCTATTTCGGCGGCTCGGTCGAAACCGTACAGACCTCCCGCGGCGCGACCCGCTCCGTCTGGCAGCCTGGCGAGACCATCGAGGCCGTAGCCTACGATACGGCGGTGGTCGGGTGGCGCGGCCGCCATGTGAACTCGTTGCGCCTCTGGTCGGCGCGGGCGGTGGACCCCGTGCGGCTCGACGTCTTCAACAGCGGCGACCACGTCGGAGCGCTGAGCGAGCAGGCACGCGCCGAGGCGATCTCGAAAGTATTGTATCCGAGCGACGCGACCTCGGCCGGCCAGATGCTCAGGCTGCGCCAGGAGTATTTCTTTGTCTCGGCATCGCTGCAGGATTTGATCAAGCGGCACGTGAACATCTACGGCGACATCCGCTCGTTGCCGGACAAGGCAGCGATCCAGCTCAACGACACGCATCCGAGCATCGCCGTCGCGGAACTCATGCGCATCCTGGTCGACGTGCGTGGCCTGGAATGGGACGACGCATGGCGGATTACCGTGAACACACTGTCCTATACCAATCACACGCTGCTGCCCGAAGCCCTCGAGACCTGGCCGGTGGCGCTGATGGAACGCATGCTGCCGCGGCACATGCAGATCATCTACCAGATCAATGCCCAGCACCTCGATAGCGTCCGCGCGCGCGGAATGGCCACTGACGGCCAGCTTGCCTCCCTGTCGCTGATTGATGAGCGGGACACGCGCCGGGTCCGGATGGGGCACTTGGCCTTCGTCGGATCGCATCATGTCAACGGCGTCTCGGCCTTGCACACCGACCTGATGCGGCAGACCGTGTTCCGCAACCTCCATGCCCTTTACCCGGATCGCATCGTCAACAAGACCAACGGGATCACCTTCCGCCGGTGGCTGCACCAGGCAAATTCCGGACTGACCCAGGTCCTGGTGGACGCTTGCGGGCCCGCGGTGCTCGACGACCCTGAGCATCTCGAAGGCCTTTCGAGGTTTGCCGATGACGCAGCCCTCAGGGAGGAACTGGCGCAGGTCCGGCTGCGCAACAAGTCGGCTCTTGCCCAGCTGACCCGTGAGCGCGTCGGCGTTCGCATCGACCCGAATGCCCTGTTCGACGTTCAGATCAAGCGCATCCATGAATACAAGCGCCAGCTGCTGAACCTGCTTGAAACCATCGCGCTCTACCGTGCGATCCGGGCTGAACCGGACCGGGACTGGACACCGCGCGTCAAGATTTTCGCAGGAAAGGCAGCCGCAACCTACCATCAGGCGAAGCTGATCATCCGCCTGGCCAACGACGTGGGTTCCGTGGTCAACAACGATCCAGCGATCCGTGATCTGCTGAAGGTCGTGTTCCTTCCCAATTACAATGTAAGCCTGGCGGAAGCGATCATCCCGGCCGCCGACCTGTCCGAGCAAATCTCCACGGCGGGCATGGAGGCTTCAGGCACCGGCAACATGAAACTGGCGCTGAACGGCGCGCTGACGATCGGCACGCTGGACGGAGCCAATGTCGAGATCAAGGAGCGGGTGGGAGCCGATAACATCTTTATCTTCGGTCTCACGGCCGATGAGGTGCATGAGCGCCACCGCAGCGGCTTTGATTCAGCGGCGCAGATCGCCGCCTCGCCAAGGCTGGAGGACGCCATCGATGACCTTGCCAATGGCCTGTTCTCGCCGGGCGAGCCGAGCCGTTACGAGCCGCTGGTCTTCGCCTTGCGTCACTACGACTCGTTCATGCTGACCGCGGACTTCGACAGCTATTACGAGACCCAGCGGAAGGTGGACGGGCTTTGGGCCGACCAAGCGGCCTGGTGGCGCTCCAGCATCTTGAATACGGCGCGTGTCGCCTGGTTTTCCTCGGATCGGACCATCACGGAATATGCCAAAGAAATCTGGCGTGTGCCGGTCGGCCCAGGGCGGGTGAGGAACGGCGGAACGGCCTAAAATCCCGCATCTAGGTCTTGGGCTGGCGGGAAAGCCCCTTCTCCAACAACTCCTGCTGATAGCCTGCCCACAGCGCTTCGCGTTCCCGGCCGAGCTTGGCCAGGTAGGACCAGGAAAACAGGCCGGTATTGTGCATGTCGTCGAAATGCAGCTTCACGGCGTAGTTGCCGACCGGTTCCACCCGCAGGATCTCGACCTTCTCTTTTCCCGCCACCGTGACGCGCTGCTCGGGTGAGTGGCCCTGGACTTCAGCGGAAGGCGAGAACACGCGCAGATATTCGGCAGGCAATTCGTGACGCTCGCCGGAGTCGAACGCAACTGTCAGGGTCCGCCTGTCCCTCGACAGCCTGATCTCGATGGGCCATGGCTCAGCCATCCAGTTCTCCTCGCCCCGCGCGGCCGATCGGGCCTTGGAAGCTTACTCCGCAGAGCTTAGATTGCACTGAAGCCGCCGTAGCAAGCCGGACTCGATGGGGATGACACCAACAACAAGTCCGGCGGACCGGATGCCCGGAGCCGCCCGCATGGTGGATCCGTTCAACCGTGCGATCACCTACCTCCGCGTCTCGGTGACGGACCGCTGCGACTTCCGCTGCGTCTACTGCATGGCGGAGGACATGACGTTCCTGCCGAAGGCCGATCTGCTGACGCTTGAGGAACTGGACCGGCTCTGCACCGCCTTCATCGAGAAAGGCGTGCGCAAACTGCGGATCACCGGCGGTGAACCGCTGGTCAGGCGCAACATCATCAGCCTCTTCGAGGCGCTCGGGCGGCATCTGGAGAGCGGAGCGCTCGACGAACTGACGGTCACCACCAACGGCTCGCAGCTGGAGCGGATGGCGGCGCCTCTGCATGCGGCGGGGGTGCGGCGCATCAACGTCTCCCTCGACACGCTGGACGCGCAGAAATTCAAGGCGATCACCCGTTGGGGTGATCTCGGGAAGGTCATGGCCGGCATACGCGCGGCGCAGCGGGCAGGCATCTCCGTCAAGCTGAACGCCGTCGCCCTGAAAGGGGTGAATGAGTACGAGATACCCGAGATGATCCGCTGGGCGCACGGCGAAGGCCTGGGCCTGACGCTGATCGAGACCATGCCGCTCGGAGACATCGATGGCGACCGGACCGACCAGTACCTCCCATTGTCCCGGGTCAGGGCCGAACTCGCCGAGCAGTTCACATTGCGGGACTCGGCCCATCGCACTGGCGGCCCGGCACGCTATGTCGACATCGAGGAGACGGGTGGACGGCTCGGCTTCATCACCCCCCTGACGCACAATTTCTGCGAAAGTTGCAACCGCGTCCGTATCACATGCACGGGCACCCTGTACATGTGCCTCGGGCAGGAAGACGCGGCGGATCTGCGCGCCCCACTTCGCGCCTCGGAAGGGAACGAGCTCCTCAACCGAGCGATAGTCGAGGCCATTTCGCGCAAGCCGAAAGGCCACGACTTCGTTATCGACCGGCGCTCCCAGCGCCCCAGCGTCAGCCGCCATATGAGTGTGACCGGCGGCTGAGACCCCTCGGGCATGGCTGGCATGCCGCTTTTAGGGGTTCCTGCGAGGTCGGGCCGGCGCTAGAGCCCGACGTTCAAGCCTCGCGAATCATCATGGCCCCAGCCCAGCCGGCAAACGAGAACTATCGCGGCATCCTGTTCATGCTTGCCGCCTGCACTGGCTTCATCCTCAACGACACCTGCGTGAAGCTCGCCAGCGAGGAACTGCCTATCGCGCAGATCATCGTCCTTCGCAGTTTGATAGCATTGCCGCTGGTCCTGCTTTTCTGCTGGCAGCGCGGAATGCTGCAGGACCTGCTGGACGTTGGGGACCGGCATCTTTGGCTCCGTACCCTCGGTGAAGTCGGCGGGACGGCGACGTTTCTGACCGCGCTGGCGCACCTCGACATCACCAACATCACCGCGATCACACAGACTGTGCCGCTCGCGGTGACTGCGGCCGCTGCCTTGTTCATGGGAGAGCAGGTCGGAATTCGGCGTTGGTCGGCAATCGCGATCGGCTTTGCTGCCGTCCTGCTTGTCATCCGGCCGGGAACCGAGGGTTTCAATGCCTGGTCGCTGCTTGCCGTGTGCTCGGTCGGCTGCGTCGTGCTGCGAGACCTCAGCTCGCGCGCCATGGCCGCCAGGATCAACCCGCTGACTGTAACCGTGGTCTCGCTCGTCACGCTGATCCCGCTCGGCGCAGTCATGTCCTTCTGGACTCCCTGGGAGCATGTCAGCCCGCGTGCGTTGTCCCTGACGTTTGCCTCCTCCGTGCTGTTGTCGATCGCCTATGTGCTCGTCGTGAAAGCCATGCGGCACGGCGAGATCGCCGTCGTAGCCCCGTTCCGCTACGTTTTTCTTGTCTGGGCGATCCTGATCCAGATCGGAATCTTCGCGGTCTGGCCGGATAACATCACCCTTCTGGGCAGCGCCATCCTCGTCGCAACGGGGCTGTATACGCTTTACCGCGAGCGGAAGGTGAAGGGCCGTTCCGGACCGCTGACGACGCCCGCGGCGGCTGTCCCGGCTCCGGGCTGAGGTTGTGGCGTTCGAAGCGGAACACCGGATACCGCTGCTCTCGTGAAGGTGGGCAGTCGGGCGCTGGGCGGGATCGCGGCGATGGTGGCATCGCAGGTCGCGTTCATCCTCAATGACACCTGCATCAAGCTCGCCAGCGATGAACTGCCCATGGGGCAAATCATCTTTATGCGCGGCCTCATGTCCGCCGCCCTGTTGGGGGCGGCGGTGGTCGGCACGGGCCTGCACAGAAAACTCGCCCTGCTGAGGCGCCCGGCCGTGTTCTGGCGAATGGTGGGCGAACTCGGCGGAACGTACTTTTACATCCTGGCGCTGTTTCATATCCCGATCGCCAACACGACGATCATCTTCCAGGCGGTGCCGCTGACGGCGACTGCAGGCGCAGTCATCTTCTTGCGCGAACGGGTGGGATGGCGGCGATGGCTTGCCATTCTGATCGGCTTCGGTGGAGTTGTTCTGGTGGTCCGCCCCGGCTTGTCGGGTTTCGATTTCTACGCCCTGCTGGTGCTTGTCTCTGTGGTCTTCGTGGCATTCCGCGATATCTGGACACGGGCCATGCCTCCCGACGTTCCGACCCTGCTGCTCACGGGGGTGACTTCGCTGGTTGTCGCCTTGATGGGCGCTGCAATGGGCGTCTCCGAGCATTGGACCTGGCCGAGCGGGCTGGCCTGGCTCCAACTCGCCGGTGCGGCGGTTCTCATCGGCGCTGGCTATTTCTTCGTCATCGCCGCGATGCGGATGGGCGACATGTCGGTCACAGCCCCGTTCCGCTACGTCTCCGTGGTGTTCGCGATTGCGCTCGGCTATGCGATCTGGGGCGAGACGCCGGATACGCTGACGATCGCCGGGAGCGCTATCATCATCGGCGCCGGCGTGTATACGTTGTCGCGCGAGCGCCGCATGCGAGGCCCGACGCCGGCCACCAATGCGGCGCTTGCTGTCGACAGGCAGAGCTGATCGATGCGCCCGTACCAAGCGCATCCTGGCTTCGCAGACCCGGCGTCCCCGCCCGTGCGCCGGCCTCCCGTGCTTGCGCTGATCGCGATCTCGGCATTGTCGCCATTTGCGATCAACGCCGTAGTTCCGTCCATCCCGGCGATCGAGACCGCTTTCGGGGCGAGCTACAGCCGCGTCCAGCTGATCGTCGCGCTCTTCCTGGCCTCCGTCGCCTTGTCGCAAATTCTAATCGGGCCATTGTCGGACCGGTTCGGACGCCGTCCGGTCCTGCTCTGCGGGTTTGCCCTGTTCATCGTGGCCAGCGTGGCCGCGCCGTTCGCATCGTCGGTCGACATGCTCATCGCGATCCGGGTCGTCCAGGGGGCATCCGGCTGCGTCGGCATCGTGCTCGGGCGCGCTATCGTGCGGGACCTGTTCGATCGCAGCCAAGCGGCCAGCATGCTTGGCTATGTCACCATGGGCCTGGCGATGGCTCCGATGCTGGCGCCGCTGATCGGCGGCGTTTTCCAGGATCTGGTCGGCTGGACGGCGATCTTCTGGTTCATGGCGGTGTTCGGCGCGGCTTGCCTGGCGGTCACCTGGGCCTACGTGCCGGAAACCAACCTCCATCCGACCGCGCGGTTCAGCGTGGGGAGCCTGTTCAGCGACTTCTCACGGCTGCTGAAGATTCCCGACTTCCTGCTGTTCTCGGTCAGCGGAAGCCTCACCAGCGGCGTCTTTTTCGCGTTTCTTGGCGGGACGCCTTACGTCGCCGAGCACATCCTGGAGCTGAACGCATCCACCTATGGGCTTTGGTTCGGCGTGGTCGCCCTGGGCTATGCGGGCGGCAGCTTCCTGACTGGCCGGTTCACCGAGCGTCTGGGCATTGCCAAGATGATCCTGATCGGATCCGTCCTCGGCCTGCTCGCTGTGCTGGTGCCGCCGATCCTGTTCATGGCTGGCTTGAGAGGCGCGCCGCCGCTGTTCCTGCCCATGGTGGTTCTGGGACTTGCCAACGGAATTGCTCTGCCAAATGCCGTCAGCGGCGCGATCAGCGTCCGGCCGGAGATCGCCGGGGCAGCATCCGGACTTTCCGGAGCCATGCAGATCGGCACGGGCGCACTCCTGTCCGCTGTGGCCGGCGCGGCGCTCACGGGGGCGACGAACGCGTTCCCCATGTTCGCCATCATGCTCGCAGCGGCCGTGTTGGCGCTCCTATGTGCCATCGGGATCTATCGACGGAACAGACGTCTGTCCGGTCGCAGGACGGCCTAAGTCGATTTCACCTTCCACGACGTGCTGGAGGTCCGTGCCGTCCGCGGTGATCACCGCGCGCACCGTGAGCCTGCCCTGCCCTCGCAGTGCCCCGTTCTCCACCGTACGCTCGATCGCATGCTGCGACGTCACCCCGACCTGCTTCAGGAACTTGCGGAGCGAGATGTTGAACGGGTCGGCTTCCATGTTCTCGGTCATTGCTGTCCCTCACTCCTCGATCACGATGCTCGGCGGCCGCCGAGTATTGCTGGCGCGCTCTGCCTTGACGCCGGCCCAGGTCCGCTCGGCGATCTCACGGTAGATCCGTGCGTGCTCGCCGCGCGCCTCCGACACCACGATCGGCGTGCCGGCGTCCGAGTTCTGCCGGATCGCGGCGTGCAGCGGCACGGCGCCCAGGAATGGCACGCCGATGCGCGCCGCTTCATGCTCCGCCCCGCCATGGCCGAAGATCTCGCTGCGCTCGCCGCAATGCGGGCAGAGGAAGTAGCTCATGTTCTCGACAATGCCGAGCACCGGCACGTCGACGCGGCGGAACATGTTGAGGCCCTTGCGGGCATCGATCAGCGCCAGGTCCTGCGGAGTCGAAACGATCACCGCCCCCGCGAGCGGCACCTGCTGCGCCATGGTCAGCTGAGCGTCGCCGGTGCCGGGCGGCATGTCGACGACGAGAACGTCGAGATCGCCCCAGGCTACTTCACGCAGCATCTGGGTCAGCGCCGACATCACCATCGGACCGCGCCAGATCATCGGCGTCTCCTCGTCGACAAGGAAGCCCATCGACATGACCTTCAGGCCATAACGTTCAAGCGGCCGCAGCACGCGGCCGGCGATCGGCTCGGGGCGTCCGGACAATCCGAGCAGCCGCGGCATGGAGGGGCCGTAAATGTCGGCGTCGAGGATGCCGACGCTCAAGCCGATCGCTTGCAGCCCGAGCGCGATATTGACCGCCGTGGTGGACTTGCCGACACCGCCCTTACCCGACGCAACAGCGATGATGGCATCCACCCCGGGCACGCCGGCCTTCGGGGCCGGGCCGGCCTGTGGGGCAGTTCGGGGCGCAGCGCCTGCGGGCGGATGCGAATGACCGTGGCCGGCATGGCGTGGCGGCGCCGCGGCGCCCGCTGCCCCGGCGCGCCGTTCGGAGGTGAGCGCCACCATTGCCTGCTCAACCCCAGGCACTTCGCGCACGGCTTTCTCCGCAGCCTGGCGAAGCGGCTCCAGTTCGCGTGCCCGCTCGGCCGGCACGGTGATGGAGAAGATCACCTTGCCGCCCGATACAAAGACATCGGGCACCAGACCGAGCCCCACGATGTCGCCCTCGAGATCGGGTCCTTTCACGCGCCTCAACGCTTCAATTACGTCTTCCTTGCTGACAGCCATCCAGGTCCGGCTCACTCTTGCTTTGTTCGTGACATATTGGGTCGGCTAAGCCAGATCAAAGGCTTCCACAGGCATCAGCATGAGCACCGCCCCGTATCTCATTGCACCCGATCCGGACGACCCGCGGCTTTCGACTAGTGTCTGGGGCACAGACCAGAGCGGCGCGGCGGTGGAAACGCGGGTAGTCACCGAGCGGCCGCTCACGTTGTATCTGAACCGGCAGGAGATCGTCACCATGATGACGATCGGCGATCATCCGGACCTGCTGGCCGTCGGGTATCTGCGCAACCAGAACATGCTGGAAACCGACAACCCGGTCACCGGCATCGATTACGACGATGAACTGGGCGTCGTTGTAGTGCGGACGGACCGGGAAACCGACTTTGAGGACAAGATGCGCAAGCGGGTGCGCACATCCGGCTGTGCGCAGGGCACCGTGTTCGGCGACGTTATGGCCGGCTTCGAACGCATCACATTGGCGCCGGAGGCAAACCTCCGGACCAGCTGGCTCTACGCGCTCACCAAGGCGATCAATACCACCCCGTCGCTCTACCTCGCCGCCGGCGCCATTCACGGCTCCGTGCTGTGCCAGGGCGACCGGCCGCTGGTCTATATGGAGGATGTCGGCCGTCACAACGCCGTGGACAAGATCGCCGGCTGGATGTGGCTGAACGACATCGCGCCGCAGGACAAGATTTTCTACACCACCGGGCGGCTCACCTCGGAGATGGTGATCAAGACGGTGATGATGGAGATTCCCATCCTGGTGTCGCGCTCCGGGTTCACCGCATGGGGCGTCGAGCTGGCGCAGAAATCCGGTCTGACGCTGATCGGCCGCGCCCGGGGCCGGCGCTTCGTCGCGCTGTCCGGGGCGGAGCGGATCGTGTTTGACGCCGATCCCGCTGCCGCCGAGGACGAGGCCCCGCGCCGTGGGCGCCGGAGCGAGGGATGGAGCGCCGAGGAGGCTGCCGAATAGTCCCGCCCTCAACCTCCGGAGCTGATCTTTGCGTCGTCGCGGCGGCGCAGGATCAGCTTGCGGCCGTTCTCGCTGATCCGACGGCGGCCGTTGCGTTCCAGCGCCAGCCCGATCTCCACGAGCCGGCCGACGACCGTTGAAGGAACGAGCTCCGCTTCCGGCGACCCCCGATGGATGCGCTGGAGGGCGTCCCACTCTTCCTCGGTAAGATCGAAGCGGCCTCCGCTCATTCGGCCATCCGCACTTCCTTCTCGCGACCGACACGCTTGATCATCTCGACCAGTTCCGGGCGGAGCCGGACCTGCTCGCCGTAATGGCGGCGCAGCGCTGCCGTAAGCTGGCCGCCCCGGCCCAGGATGTCGTCGGCCATGCCGACCATCACCGAGTTAGGCCAGGCCTGCGGGCGGATCGCCCTGATCTCGGCAAACAGCGAGTCCTCGTCGGCGTCGGGTCGCGCCTCGGCAAGCAAGGTCACCATGGAGGCCGTCGAACGCGACACGCCGGCATGGCAATGGATCAGCACGTGGCGAAGCGGATCGTCATCGAGCGTCAGCCCTTTGCCGAACTCCAGCAACTGCTCGACATGTTCGTGCCGTGGCATCACCATTCCGGGCTGCGGGTCGAGGATGTCGTCGAAGCGGAGCGTAAGTCGCTGGTGCGGCGGGTAGGCGGAAAAGTCCTGCGGGTCCGGGTAGCCCGGATCAAGGATGGACAGGACGTGGGTCACCGCGGCGTCCTGGAAGGTGCAAAGCTCCTGCAGGCCGCAAATGGTGAGGCGGCGCGTAGCGGTTTGTTCAGACATGGAATCTCCTGAGGCCCCGCCTCTTAGCCCCGCAACGATGGCAGACGAAAGACAAAGGGCCGATCAAACCTTTGGCCCGGTGTCATCGCCACCATCGGGAATCACCCCGACACGGTGGCGGTAGGACAATTCGCCGCCGAGCCATCCGGTATAGGACAGGATCGCCGTCATGACGGCCGACAGAAGCACGCCCCAGGGAAGCACGGCCTCTTCCGGACCCTGGATGATCCGAATGATCAGGCTGACAATGGCCAGCAGCATCGCCGCGACGTTGCCGATCATGTGGTTGTGCGCTTCGTGGAGCGCGCGGACCCGATCGTCACCCATGTAGTCGGTGAAGCCCGCCGCCGCGGCGAGCGCTCCGCCGACGATCCCGGCACCGACCGACCACACGGCCACCCTCGCCCAGAATGGATCGCCGGTGCCCCAGAAAGCCAGGTCGCAGAGGAAGGCCGCGATCAGGAACGTGATCGGCAACGGAACCAGCATCGGGTGGATCGGATGCCCGCCGATCGCGGCCGTGCTGGGGATCGCGGGACGCGGACCTAGGGCCATGAATTCCTCCTCATGGACTTCAACACGGAAAACGGCGAGCCCATACGCGTGTTCCTCACATGCGCAGAGTACAACCGCATCGTATGGCCTTACGGGTCCGGGTTGACGAGGAGCAAGGGGTGCGGGGCGCAGGGGCTCCTCGGGCTCGCCTTCCATCCCGACTACGCCCAGAACGGCAAGTTCTATGTCTATATCTCCAACCAGAACGGCGACACCGAGGTGCGCGAGTATCGGGTCTCCGCCGCCGATTCGACCCGCGCTGACCTGAGCAGCGGAAAGCTTATCCTAACGGTCGATCAGCCGGCTTCAACCAACCATAAGGCCGGATGGATGGAGTTCGGGCCCGACGGCAATCTCTATGTCGCGATCGGGGACGGTGGGGGCAGCGGCGACCCGGCGCGCAATGGGCAGAACACGAACACGCTGCTTGGCAAGATACTGCGCCTGGACGTCAATGGCGACGATTTCGCGACCGAACCAAACCGCAATTATGCGATCCCTGACGACAATCCGTTCGTGGACGGACCCGGGGCTGACGAGATCTGGGCCTATGGTCTGCGAAACCCATTTCGTAACGGCTTCGACCGCGGCACGGGCGAGCTCTACATCGCCGATGTCGGTCAGAACGCCTGGGAAGAGATCAACCTCGGCACCAGCGGCGCCAATTACGGCTGGAGCCGCTTCGAAGGCACGACCGTTTTTAACCCCAACGCCCCGCTCAATGGCGAACACACGCCGCCGATCCACGTCTACGGCCACGACGGCTCGGGCGGGAGGTCAGTGACGGGCGGCTACGTCTACAGGGGCCAGGTGGAGGGCCTGCACGGCCAATACGTCTTCGGCGATTTCATCTCGGGCCGCATCTGGACGCTAACCAACGTCAACGGGCGCTGGGTCGCAACGGACCGTACGGGGCAGATCGTCGCCGATGCGGGCACCGTCGACCAGATCTCTTCCTTCGGACAGGATGCGCTCGGCAACCTCTATGTCGTCAGCTTCGACGGCGAAGTGTTCCGCCTGAGGCCCAATACGACCTCGGCGGACCTCGGCGATACGCTTCGCGGCGGTGCAGGCGACGACATGATCTTCGGGGGTTCCGGCAAGGACCACCTGCTCGGCGACGACGGGGCAGATTCGCTTAGCGGGATGGACGGCAGAGATAGCCTGGAGGGCGGTGCCGGCGACGATACCCTGATCGGGGGTGCCGGCCGCGATACCGCTACCTACACTGCTGCAACAGCGCCCGTCATCGTCAACCTAACGGCCCAAAGGGCGAGCGGGACTAGCGTCGGCAACGACACTCTCCTTCAGATCGAAAGTGGGTCGGGCGGCTTGGGCGCTGACGTGCTGACGGGCTCAAAAATCTACAATTGGCTGCAGGGCAATGCCGGACATGACGAACTCACTGGCAGAGGTGGGGTCGACGCGCTGACGGGCGGCCGCGGCACGCGCGACGACTTCAACTTCGTGGCCGCCAGCGACAGCATCGGACTCGGTGATCTGATAACCGATCTCGAGCCGGGGACCGACAAGATCGACGTGTCGGCGCTGAGCACGAAGCTTTTTACCTTTTCAGGGCACCGGACAAGCTTCAACACCGCGACGGCGCCGGAGATCCGCTACGTCACGGACGTGACCAACGAGCTGACGCATATCTACATCGACGTGGACGGGAACAATGTGGCGGACATGCATATCCGCGCCACGGGCGTTCTGACGCTGAGCAGCGGGGACTTCATCCTGTAATTTCCGTGCCGCGACCCGAGCACCGGTTAAGAACTGCGTGCGACCCAGAATGCGCAGTCGCTGGAACGCAATTACATGCGGAATACGCCGAAGCGCGTCGCCGCCACCGGCCCTTGCAGGCAGGCGGCGAAGGCGAGGCCGAGGACATCGCGGGTTTCGGAGGGAAGGATAATGCCGTCGTCCCAGAGCCGCGCGGTGGCGTAGTACGGGTTGCCTTCCGCCTGGTAGCGCTCGCGCACCGGCGCTTTGAAGGTTTCCTCCTCGTCCTCGCTCCAGGTCTGGCCCTCGGCTTCGAGGTTGTCGCGACGGATCGTGGCGAGCACGGAGGCGGCCTGCTCGCCGCCCATCACCGAGATGCGGGCGTTCGGCCAGGTGAACAGGAAACGCGGCGAGTAGGCGCGGCCGGCCATGCCGTAATTGCCGGCGCCATAAGAGCCGCCGATGATTACGGTGATCTTGGGGACATCCGTGCAGGCGACGGCGGTGACCAGCTTTGCGCCATCCTTGGCGATGCCCCCGGCCTCATAGGCACGTCCCACCATAAAGCCGGCGATATTATGCAGGAAGAGCAGCGGGATCTGGCGCTGCGAACAGAGTTCGACGAAGTGCGCGCCCTTCAGCGCCGATTCGGAGAACAGCACGCCATTGTTGGCGACGATGCCGACCCGGATGCCCTGAACGGCGGCGAAGCCGGTGACCAGCGTCGTGCCGTAAAGCGCCTTGAACTCGGCGAAATCGGAGCCGTCCACCAGGCGGGCGATCACGGCGCGCACGTTGTATTGGCGGCGCAGGTCGGCCGGGACAATGTCCTCCAGCTCCGATGGCGCCCGCAGCGGCTCGGTTGTCTCGCCAATGGCCTGCACGGACGGTGGCGGGCCGAGGTTGGCGACGACCTGCCGGACGGTCGCCAGCGCGTGACGGTCGTCGAGCGCATAGTGGTCCGCCACGCCTGAGCGGCGGGCATGGACCTCGGCGCCGCCGAGATCTTCGGCCGAGACAACTTCGCCCGTGGCGGCGCGCACCAGCGGCGGCCCGCCGAGGAAGATGGTCCCCTGCCCCTTCACGATCACGGTTTCGTCGGACATGGCGGGGACATAGGCGCCGCCGGCGGTGCAGGAGCCCATGACGCAGGCGATCTGCGGGATGGCCTCGGCCGACATGCGAGCCTGGTTGTAGAAAATGCGGCCAAAATGGTCGCGGTCGGGAAAAACCTCGGTCTGGTGCGGCAGGTTGGCGCCCCCGGAATCCACCAGGTAGATGCAGGGCAGCCGGTTCTCGCGGGCGATCTCCTGAGCGCGCAGGTGTTTCTTGACCGTCAGCGGGTAGTAGGTGCCGCCCTTCACGGTTGCGTCGTTGCAGACGACCATGGCGAGTCGGCCCGAAACGCGGCCGATCCCGGCAATCAGGCCGGCGGCGTGAATCGCCTCGTCATACATGCCGCTCGCTGCCAGCGGCGAAAGCTCCAGGAATGGCGAGCCGGGATCGAGGAGCTCGGCGACCCGCCGGCGCGGCAGGAGTTTGCCGCGCGACAGGTGGCGCTCGCGGGCGCGCTCCGGGCCGCCCAGCGCGGCTTCGGCCCGGCGAGCGCGGTATTCGGAAACCAGCGCCGCCCAAGCCTCCGCGTTCCCGGCGACCGGCGCTGGATCGACCTCCTCCGTCCTGATGGCAGCCAAGCGCCCTCCCCGCCACCGCGTTGCTGACGGCGGCCGATCAGAACTATCCGGCGCTCCCAAACCGTTCAAGGGAGCCATGCGCGGCGCAAGCTTGCCGGCGGGCGGAAGCTCCGGCACGGTGCCGCACGCATGGCAAGCCCGCCGATCTTCACCGTCCTGGACTGGATCGCCATCGCCTGCTTCGTCGTGAGCTGGGCCGGCTATGCGTGGCTGGTCGACGTGAGTCGGTGGCGCGACCGCACCTTGACGGCGCTCATGAACAAACAGCGGCGGCGCTGGATGGAAGCGATGCTCATGCGCGAAAACCGCATCCTCGACACGCAGGTCATTGCCGGGCTGCAGAGCGGGGCGGCATTCTTCGCCTCAACCTCGCTGTTGGCCATCGGCGCGGCTTTCGCCCTGCTCACCACGTCGGAACAGGTGCTGGCGGTGCTGGATGACCTGCCCGTGTCGATGAGCGCCTCGCGCGCGGCGTGGGAGATCAAGGCGCTCGGCCTGCTGGCGATCTATGCTTACGCGTTCTTCAAGTTTGGCTGGTCCGTGCGGCTCTTCAACTACGCCTCGATCCTGATGGGGGCGACCCCGCCGGCCAGCGAGCGTGACACGGAGGAGGCCCGGCTGGCAATCGACCGCGCGGCGCACATGAACGTGCTTGCGGGCAGGCATTTCACCCGCGGCCAGCGGGCTTTCTTCTTTTCGGTCGGCTTCCTGGGATGGTTCGCCAGCGCCTGGCTTTTCCTGGCGATCACCCTGGTGGTCGTCGTCGCGCTCTGCCGACGCCAGTTTGCGTTTCCGGCACTACACCTGCTGCGCTAGTGGCGATTTCCGCGCCACCGCTGAGGCGGACGTCCAATGGCTTGTCCAGGATGATCTGGCGGTGCGGATAGGGGAACGAGATGCCAGCCGCTTTGAAGGCGTCCCAGCAGGCCAGAAGCACGTTGCCCTTGATGTTGGTGATGCCGTTCTGCGGGTCGAGGATCCAGAAGCGGAGGATGAAGTCGAGCGAGGATTCGCCGAACGCCGTGAGGTGGCAGACGGGCGGCGGTTCGGACTGCACGCGGTCGAGCCCCTTCGCCGCATCCACCGCCATGCGGCGAACCTGATGCGGGTCGGAATCGTAGGCGACGCCGAAGTGCACATCCACGCGGTGCAGGGTGTGGGTGTGCGACCAGCTGACCACACGCTGGGTGATGAAGTCCTCGTTGGGAACGAGGTATTCGGTGCCGTCGCGCGTCATGACGGAGACGAAGCGCGAGCGCAGCGTGCGCACCCAGCCAAAAGTGTCGCCGAGCTCGATCGTGTCGCCAGGCTTGATCGACTTGTCGAGCAGGATGATGATGCCGCTGACGAAGTTCGACACGACCTTCTGCAGGCCGAAGCCAAGCCCGACGCCGACAGCGCCGGAGAAGACGGTAAGCGCCGTCAGGTCCACCCCGAGCGCGGAAAGGGCGATGGCGCCGGCAAGGACCAGCAGGCCGATCTTCACCAGTTTTCCGAGCAGCACCTGAAAGCTGGGCGTCAGCTCGCTGGCAGTCGCGATGCGGCGCTCGGCGATGTTGCCCAGGAACAGCGCCACCCAGAGCACGGCCGAAACCGTCACGGCCGCTTCCAGCACGTCGTAGAGCGAAATGCGGATCTCGCCGACGCGGATGGCGAGGAGGTCCATCGCGGCTGAGACCTCCTCCCAGGTCCCGGTGATCCGGAGTGCCACAAGGATCCAGGCGACGGCCGCGACAAGGCGCGCCAACATGCGGTTCCTGATCAGCCGCGAGACCACCGAGATGATGATCCAGGCGGCGATCAGGAGCGCTGCGACGCCGACGATGACGCTGCGGCTGGGCAGCGTCGTCAGGCGGATAACGAGGACGGATGCTGCCAGCAGAAGCGCGGCAAGGATCCATCTGACCCGGCGCAGCAGCAGCGCCATGAACCTCAGTAGCCGGGGCTGCCCGTGAATGGCGCGTACCCGCGGTTCGAGGGTCCGCTCGAGTCGCGTTCCAAGCACGGAGGCCAGCAGCAGCGATGCGAGGATGATGGTGAGCTGGAATGCGACCCATGGATCGACAATCGCCGCGATGAAATCCACCAGCGCCGCCTCCGCCCGGCCGAGGACGGCGGCGAGATCATCTTCCAGGATACGTTCCAACGCGAAATCCTTGCCGGATTGAGCCGGACCGGCTGGCACCCAGCGGCGGCTTTTTTGTGATCCGGCTTACATCGACCGCGGCAGGTGCCGCCACGAAACGTAGGCGCAATAGGCGCAGAACAGGCCCAGGGCCGCGAAAACGGCGCCCAATCCGGCAAAGCCGAGGATTGCGCTGTAGATCAGCGGGGGAAGCAGATCGGAGAGGTCCAGGTTAGTGCGGTAGACGGCCGTCATCTGCGGGCGCTCGTAGGGATGCGCCGCGCGCAGGAACGGCGCGCCACCGACGGCGTCGAGCGCCACCGCGAAATTCACGCCGAAGAGCAGCAGGACAGCGGCGGTCCAGGGATGACGTTCGCCGGCCAAACCCGCCAGCAGGGCCGAAACGGCAGCCAGGACAAAGGACAGCACCACGATCCGGCGAACACCGAACCGGGTGCCCAGCCGTCCCCAACCTACCGCAAGCGCGAGAAGGGCATTGCCCAGCGAAACGATCAGGCCCCCGGAAAGCTTGCCCTCGCCGGTGGCGACCATCAGGATTGGCGCATAGCCGTAGAAAGTGCCCCAATAGCACGACCGCCCAAAGGCGATCAGCCATGCCAGACGGAGGCGCGGCTGTGCAACGAAGCGGCGGATATTGGCGATCGGATTCGCAGGTTTTGCGGAGGAACTGATCGGCGGCTTGGTTTCGAACCTGAACCAGAAGAACAGCGCGATCAGTGCGATGGCCCATCCGGCGCTCCAGATGAACGGCGCGAGGTGGCCGTACCGGACGTAAAGCCAGACGCCGAACCAGGGGCCGATCGTCCAAGCTACCGTGGCCAGCGCCAGCCGCAGCGATTCACTGCGGACGAAGCCGTGCCGCGGAATGAACTCCATGATGTAGAGGCTGAGCGTGATGTTCAGCGTGCCCGCACCCATGATGCGCAGGAACATGCCGCCAGCAAGACCGGGTAGCGTGAAGCTGGCGAGCGAAGCGCATGCGCCGACGATGAACAGCGCGCCCAGCACATAGACCGCGCGCCGGCGCATATGCCGGTAAAGCAGGGGCGCGCAGAGCGTGCCGATCATCCCGACAACGCCGACCGTGAAATAAAGAAGACTGACCCCCTGCTTACTTTGCAGCAGGTCGTAGGCCTGGATGGGCACGACGCTGACAAGCGACGCCCGGCTGAACGATTCCACCGCGTAGAGGATGGCAAAGGCCCAGGCGCCGGGCTGCTTGATGGCAGGATCCCAGCTAGACGTGCGCGAGGTGGTGACCAGGGTGGAGCTTCCGGGAGGGCCGCTGCGCTTTGGCCGAGACGGAGACGCGGCGCAAGGGGGTAACGCGCCGCGGCTAGATTCGGCGGCCGGAAAGGTCAGCCGGGGACTGCATCCCAGGCCAGCCCATTCGGCGCATCGACCTTGCGCCCGTCGGAACGCACCAGCCCGGAGATGCGCCGCATCTCTTCGCCCGTGAGTTCGAAATCGAAGATCGCGATATTCTCGGCGATGCGTTGCGGGTTCTCCGATTTGGGAATCGCAATGTTCATCGGCAGTTGAACGTGCCAACGGAGCACAACCTGCGCCGGCGTCTTGCCGTGAGCAGCCGCGACCTCGGTGATTAAGGGATCGCGGAGCAAGTCGCCGCGGCTGATCGGGGCATAAGATGTCAGCGCGATCCCATGGCGGCGGCAGACGGAAGTCAACGCGCTCTGGTCCAGATAGGGGTGGTGCTCAACCTGGTTCGTGACGAGAGGTTCGTCAGCCAGTTGCACCGCGGCCTCAAGATAGACGGGCGAGAAGTTAGAGACGCCGATGTGGCGCGTGAGGCCCTGCTTCTTGGCCTTGCAGAGTGCGCCGACCTGCTCCCGCAAAGGAATGGTCGGACTTGGCCAATGGATCAACAGGAGGTCTACGGCGCTCACGCCGAGCCGCTGCAAGCTCGCCTCCGCCGACTTCTGCAGTCGACCTTCGGCCAGATCGGACGTCCATACCTTTGTGGTCAGGAAAATGGCGTCGCGGCCTGCCGCATGGGTGCGGATTGCCTCTCCGACCTGCTCCTCGTTGCCGTACATCGCCGCCGTGTCGATATGCCGATAACCGGCATCCAGCGCGATCTGCACTGCGCGGATCGCCGCGTCGCCTCTCAGGCGCCACGTCCCGAACCCGATCGCCGGGATTTCCGCGCCATTTGCTTGGACCGAATGCTTCATCTGTCAGCCACTCGTTATCGGATCAGAATGATAGGCGCTCTTGCCTCGACCCTTGCCCAAGCGCGATCGGCGGTGACGGCCGAAGCGCCGAGCATTTCTGCCGTGGCGAGGCAAACGCGGTCGCCCAGCGACAAGCCAGGATGGCGCGTAGTGCTGCGCAACTCCGCAGCGCGTTTCGCCACCTCTTCCGTGACTTCGACCATCGGCAGGTCGAGTTCCATCATGGCTTCGGCTGCGACCGCGTAGCTTGCTCCCGCATCGAGAAGCTTGGTTTCGACCTCGATGTAGGTCACAACCGAGATGGATACGCCGGCAACTGCTCGCCGCCAGGTTCGCCATTGAGGCTGGCGAGGATCAGCGACGCATCGAGAAGATGGGCCAGGTTCTATTCGCCGCGTGCAGCAGCGGAGCGGCGATCGGTGATAAGCTCGTCCACCAAGGACACCCCGGGCCGCAGATGCGCGCGGACCAGCGCGCGGGCGCGCGTGGCCCTCTGATCCGCGCTCAGCGGCTGGGTCGGACCTCCTGCCGTATAAGCTTGAACAAGTGCGAGCCGCGCTTCCGCTTCCATGCTCCGGCCATTCTGGGCAGCGCGCACGCGCAGGCGGTCACGCACGTCGTCAGGAAGGTTGCGGATGGTCAACGTCGCCATCGTGTGAAAATGCAACCGTCCGACAGCTGCTGTCAATGACAGCAGTCCGCCCAAGGGGCGAGGGTCCGCTTAAGGGATTGGAAAGCCCAATCGCTTAGGCATTGTTGACCATAGCGATTTCGGATTTTGGCGTATGCGCGTATCGGATCGGAAGGCAGATCTCCGCACCCTTCTCGCTGCTCCGCTCGTCACCGGGCCTGCCCTCGCCCTTATCGGATTGACTGTCTGGACCGGCCTGTCGGCGCTCTCCGGGCTGCGCGAGGCCTGGGAAATGCCGGCCTATTTCTATGTGGGTCTCCCGATGATGATGGCAGCCGTGTCCGTCGCCTCCTTCCACATGCCGCGGCGCATCTGGCGCTGGCCCTTATGGCTGGTGGCGGGTCACCAGGCCGGCGTGTTCATTGTCGGTCTCGGAATGCAATCCGGGCTGAGCCTGGTCATCCTGCTGCTCGCCCTCGCGGTGCTGCTTTCGGCACTTTTCAGTGTCCCCGCCGTGGTCGGCTCGATGGTGGCCCGGCGCGTCGCGCAGCGGGCCTATTGATCGCCCGGCTCAAGCCTGAACGGGTCTTCGCCGTCGGCAAGCATGCCGGTCAGATCGAGCGCCCGGCGTGCCGTCTCGCTGGTGAGCAGAGGTTTGCGACCACGTTGGCGTACGTGCCGCCGTCGTATTTCGCCGCCTCAAATGCGCAGCGCGCCTCCCGCCAAGCGAGCCACTGCCGCTGTAAGTCGCGAAGCGACCGGTTCGCCAAGTCGTCGCCGTTTTCCCGCAGGCGGCCGTACGATTGATTCAGGAGCCGATCCCAATAGGAGTGCTCGCGCGCGATGCAGGCGACCGAACCGGCCGTGCTCCGCCCTTCCTCGGTTTCCATGCAGGGGTCCTGGACGAAGCCGAGGCATTCCTCGGGCCGGGCTCCGCGCTCGCTGGCGGATTGGAGACACTGCTCCATGCCGGCCTGGTCGGCGGCAAGCAGATCGGGGCCGGACTGCGCGAGCGCCGGAGTCGCCGAGATGTAAAGCCCGGCCGTCATCAGCAAGCGAGATAACGAGAGCCCGACTGGGCACTTGCGGATAGGGGTCATCGTCGCGCCGGATTTGAAGGGGCACTGGCAAACCTGGCACATCCCTGGTCAGCTTGTCTTGTCGAAGATTTCGCGGCCGATCAGCATGCGCCGGATTTCAGATGTTCCAGCGCCGATCTCATACAGTTTGGCGTCCCGGAGCAGGCGGCCGGTCGGATATTCGTTGATGTAGCCATTGCCGCCGAGGCACTGGATGGCGTCCAGGCAGACCTGCGTCGCCTTCTCCGCAGCGAAGAGGATCGCGCCGGCGGAATCCTCGCGGGTCGTTTCGCCGCGGTCGCACGCTTTTGCCACCGCGTAAACATAGGCGCGCGCGGCGTTCAACGTGACATACATATCGGCGACTTTGGCCTGCATCAGCTGGAACGTGCCGATGGGACGGCCGAATTGCTGGCGCTCATGGACATAGGGCAGCACAACGTCGAGCGCCGCCTGCATCAGGCCGAGCGGGCCGGCGGCAAGCACTGCGCGCTCGTAATCAAGGCCAGACATCAGCACCCGGACGCCCTGCCCGACCTCGCCGAGGACGTTGTCTTCGGGCACTTCGCAATTCTGGAAGACGAGTTCGCCGGTTTCCGAGCCGCGCATGCCGAGCTTGTCGAGTTTTTGGGCGACGGAGAATCCGGCAAAGGTCCTCTCCACGATGAACGCCGTAATGCCGAGCGCCCCGGCCTGCGGATCGGTCCTGGCGTAAACGACGAGCCTATCGGCCTGCGGGCCGTTGGTGATCCAGAACTTCGTGCCATTCAGCACGTACCGATCGCCGCGCTTCTCAGCGCTGAGCTTCATGGAGACGACGTCGGAGCCGGCGCCCGTCTCCGACATTGCAAGCGCGCCCAGGTGTTCGCCGGAGATGAGCTTGGGCAGGTAGCGCCGCTTCTGTTCGGGCGTCCCCCAGCGGAAGATCTGGTTCACGCAGAGATTGGAATGGGCGCCGTAGGACAGGCCGACCGATCCGGAGGCGCGCGAAATCTCCTCCATGGCAATGCAATGTTCGAGGTAGCCGAGCCCTGCCCCGCCCTCGGCTTCGGACACGGTGATCCCATGCAGGCCCAGCGCGCCCATTTCCGGCCAGAGCTCGCGGGGAAACCAGTCCTGGCGGTCGACGCGTGCGGCAAGCGGGGCAACACGATCGGCGCAAAAGCCGGCAACGCTGTCGCGCAGCATGTCGGCGGTCTCGCCGAGGCCGAAGTTGAAGGGACGGGCGGAGTTGGGCAGCATGTCGCTTCTCCTGACGCGCCCACCATGCGAGGCCGGCTTCGCCCGATCAAGCGACTGGGGCAGCGCCCTACCAATTCGGCCAAGGGCCGGGGGTCGCCAGTTCCAGCACGTTGCCGTCAGGGTCGTTGAAATAAAGGCTGCGACCGCCCTTTGGCCAGGTTACCTCGCTTGTGACCGAGATGGCGTTATCCGCCAGATGCGCCTTCCAGGCCGGGTAGGCAGCCGCTTCGATGGCGAAGGCAAAATGCGCCGGACCTTCGGAGTGGTGGCCCGGCACTGTGCCGCCCCCGATCTGCGTGTCGTCTCGGGTCAGCCCACGGCGGAAGACGAGCAGCACCTGGCCTGGCGCCACGATGTAGGTGAGCATTCGCGGCGTATCGAGAATTCGCTCCAACCCGAGCACATCGCCGTAGAAGCGGTGGGCAGCGGCCAGGTTATCGACGTAAACGGCGGTTTCCAGGATGCCGCGGATCGGTGGCGCCTTGCTCACGGGCACTTACCGCCTATCGCGTGACGCCGCGCGCCTTCAGCCAGCGTTCCCAATCCTTCACCGAGCCATGGAAGGCATTGCGGTCGACATCGCCCTTTATGCCGGGCACGCGGCCCGTGGCGGTGTATTGCCACATGATCCAGGGCCGGTTCTCGAACTTCTCATGCGGCTCGGCCGCCACGCTGCGCAGCCAGAACTCGTAATCGCGGAATTGCCCGCGCAGCACGTCCTTGTGAAAGTTGATGTCCGTGTAGATGATCGGTTTCTTGCCGGTGTGGAACTCCATGCTGTTGAGCATCAGCTGGATCTTTTCCAGCGCGTTCTCGCGTGAGATTCTTTGCGGGCAGGTCTTGGAGTGGTTGTTCCATTCCAGGTCGAGGACAGGCGGCATCTGGGTCCTGTCCTGCGGCACGGCGGTGGTGAACCAGACCGCCTGCTCGCTGGCGAGCCGGCACCAGTACATGAAGTGATAGGCGCCGCGCGGCACACCGGCCGCCGCGGCACGCTCCCAGTTTTCATAAAAGCGGTTGTCGACGTGGTCGCCGCCTTCGGAAACCTTGAGGTAGGCGAAGCGGATGCCGGCGTCGCGGACGCGGTGCCAGTCGATGTCGCCTTGGTATTTCGAAATGTCGATGCCCTGCACCGGCATCCTGTGGGCCCGGCGGACGCCGTCATGGGGGTCGGAGTCGCTGGCGTTGACGGCCGGGTGGCCGGTCACCCTTGGGCCCCCGGCGTTTTTAGGGCCGCCGCCGCAGCTGGTGAGGCCTACGCTCAACAGCAGCGCAACGAGGATTCTAGGGCGGGTCAGGCGGAGCATGCGGGACTCGTCCGGATCGGAGGCGGGTGGCTCTTCATGAACAATTATCCTTGCGAGGATGTTAAGGGCGAGAGCTAACCCGCCTACATCAGCAGCCAGCTGGCCAGACCGAGGAATGCGAAGAAGCCTGACGCGTCGGTCGCGGCGGTCACGAACACGCTGGAAGCCACGGCAGGGTCGACATCGAAGCGGTCGAGGATCAGCGGGACGCCGATGCCGACCAGCGCCGCGACGGTCTGATTCGCCAGCATGCCGCCGGCGATGACCAAGCCAAGCTCCGGGCGTCCGAAGAGGGCCGCGACGATCAGCCCAGTGACCGTGCCGAGCACCAGGCCGTTGCAGATGCCCACCAGGAATTCGCGACCGATCAGCCGCCACGGGTGGCTAGGATTGAGCTGGCGCGTGGCCAGGGCGCGAACCGTGACCGTCAGGGTCTGGGTGCCGGCATTGCCGCCCAGCCCGGCGACGATCGGAAACAGCATGGCGAGGATCGCGATCGCTTCGATCGTGCGCTCGAAAAGGGCGATGACGGACGCCGAAAGGAACGCGGTGCCCAGGTTGACGAGCAGCCATTTGCTCCGCAGGCGGACGATGGAGAACACACCCTCGGTGATCTCCTCGTCTCCGACGCCGGCCAGGCGCTTGATGTCCTCGTCGGCTTCCTCCTCGATCACGTCGACGATGTCATCGATGGTGATGACCCCGACGAGCCGGCCGGCTTCGTCCGTAACGCCCACAGACAGAAGGTTGTAGCGTTCGAACAACCTGGCGACGTCTTCCTGGTCGTCGGTCGCCTGCACGGAGTGCTTCGCCTCGCCGGTGATGTCGCCGATCTTGACCGGGCGCTTGGAGCGCAGCAGCCGGTCAAGCGGCACCGTGCCGATGAAGCAGTAGCGCGGGTCGACGACGTAGAGTTCGGTGAACTCCTCCGGCAGGCGCGAATCCTCGCGCATGAAGTCGATGGTCTGGCCAACGGTCCAGAACGGCGGCACCGCGATGAACTTCGTCGTCATCCGCCGCCCGGCCGATTCCTCCGGGTAGTCGAGGCTGCGCTCCAGCGCGATGCGCTCGGCGAAAGGCAGCCCGGCCAGGACCTCCTCGCGGTCTTCCTCGTCGAGCGTCGAAATGATCTCGAGCGCATCGTCGGATTCCAGGTCGCGGACGACGTCGACGATCTGCCTGTTGGGAATGGACTCCAGGATCTCGTTGCGGACCGTCTCGTCGACCTCCGTCAGCGCAACCCAGTCGAAATCCCGGCCGAGCAGGCTGACCATGCGGTCGCGCTCGTTCGGCCCGAGCGCATGCAGGATGTCGCCCAGGTCCGATTCGTGGAGGTCCTCGACAAGGTCGGCGAGCGCCTTGCGGTCCTCCGCCTCGATGGCTTCGGCGACACGGTCGACGAATTCGGGCCGCAGCGCGCCGTCGTCGTCGCGGATGCCCTGCCGGTCCTCAGGCGCCGCCGCATTCGCCGATGCTGCTTCCATGCGGTCCCTCGGGCCAGCGTTCGCCGCAACCGTCTAACGCGATGGCACGGTGAGGAGAAGGCGTTTCGGCAGAAGGCGAGCCGCCGGTCCGTTGCACATCCGGCATGAAAAAGGCGGCCCGAGAGCCGCCTTGTTCTGGTGCGGTCGAGAGGACTCGAACCTCCACGGGTTGCCCCACAGCGACCTCAACGCTGCGCGTCTACCAGTTCCGCCACGACCGCATGAGTTTGCGCCGGCTGCGCCGGCCGCGGTCATGTAGCAAACGGGCCTCTGGACGGCAAGGGCGGAGCCCGTCATAGCCACATGCATGCAGCAGTCAGCTCTGCACACCCGCGTCGCCGGCCACGAGAAGCGTGCCCGAGAGTCTATTGGGGCTTTCTTGGTGCATAGGGACCTACTTGGCTCTCCTGTCGAGTGGGCCATCAGCGAGGAGCCCGTCGCCTACCTGGACGCGGTGGCGGAGATGGAAGCGCGGGCGGCGGCCATTGCCGCGGGCGAGGCTCCCGAGCGGGTCTGGTTGGTGGAGCACCCTCCCCTTTACACGGCCGGCACGAGCGCCCGCGCCGCCGACCTGCTGGAACCGGCGCGACTGCCCGTCTTCAGCACCGGCCGCGGCGGCGAGTTCACCTACCATGGGCCGGGACAACGGGTGGCCTACCTGATGCTGGACCTGAACCGCCGCCGGCCGGATCTGCGCGCCTTCGTGGCGGCGCTGGAAAGCTGGATTATAGCCACGCTGGCGAACTTCGGGGTGACCGGGGAGCGTCGTGAGGACCGCGTCGGCGTCTGGGTGCGCCGGCCGGACAAGCCGGCCCTGCCCGGGGGCGGGATGGCGGAGGACAAGATTGCCGCGATCGGCATCCGGGTCCGCAAATGGGTCAGTTTTCATGGGGTGAGCCTAAACGTGGATCCCGACCTGGACCATTACTCCGGCATCGTGCCGTGCGGGATTTCCGGTCACGGCGTCACCAGCCTTGTTGACCTTGGAATTCCCGTTTCGATGGCCGAAGTGGATGCCGTGTTAAGGGCCGAGTTCGAGCCGATCTTCGGCCCGACGGGCACCGACCGTGGCTGAACCAGTGACGCGGCCGGCCCTCGTGCTGGCGGCCACCGTGATCGCTTCGGCGATGGCCTTTATCGACGGATCGGTCGTGACCATCGCGCTCCCGGCAATGCAGGCTGAGCTGCAAGCCGATTTCCAGCAGCTGCAATGGGTGGTCAACGCCTATACCCTGCCGCTTGGCGCCTTGATCCTGGTCGGCGGCGGAATTGGCGACAGGGTTGGGCGCAAGCGCGTCTTTGTCGCCGGAATCCTGGTCTTCGCCGCGGCCTCGCTGATCTGTGCGGCGGCGTGCAGCGTCGGGCTCCTGATCGGCGGCCGCGCCTTGCAGGGCATCGGCGCCGCGTTCCTGGTCCCGCAAAGCCTGGCAATCATCTCGGCGAGCTTTCCGCGCGAGGTGCGCGGGCGCGCCATCGGGGTTTGGGCAGCGGCATCCGCAATCACCACCGCCCTGGGGCCGCCGATTGGCGGGTTCCTTATTGATGTGCTGACCTGGCGCGTCGCGTTCTGGATCAACCTGCCCCTCTGCGTAGCCGCGCTGTGGCTCACGTTCCGCTACGTGCCGGAGAGCAGGGACGAGAACGCAACAGGTGGGCTGGACTGGGCGGGCTCAGCCTTGGCCGTGCTGGCGCTGGGTGCGCTGACCTATGGGTTGACCTCCTTGTCGGACGGCACGCCGCAACGGGGCGCAATCGCAGCGGCGTTCGCAATCGGGGCAGTCGGGGTTTTGGCTTTCTGGGGGGTGGAGAGGCGCGCCGCCAATCCGATCATGCCGTTCGAGCTGTTCCGGTCGCGCCCCTTCCTGGTGGCCAATGTCGCCACCGTGTTCCTCTATGGAGCATTGACCGCCGTCCTGTTTCTGCTCCCGTTCGACTTGATCGAGCGGCGGGGAATGGCGGCATCTTCGGTCGGGATGCTGTTGCTTCCGTTCGGCCTGATCATCGGGCTGCTTTCGCGCTATGCCGGCGGCTTGTCGGACCGGCATGGGCCTCGCCTTTTCCTGGCGCTCGGATCACTGCTTGTGGGTATCGGGGCGGGCTGGCTGGCGCTGGGGGTCGCAAACATCTGGACCGGCGTCCTGGCTCCCATCCTGCTCATGGCCCTTGGCATGGCCGCGGTCGTCTCGCCGCTCACGACCGTAGTGATGAACTCCGCCCCCGATCACCGCTCGGGCGCCGCATCGGGCATCAACAACGCGGCGAGCCGCGTGGCAGGACTCCTCGCCATCGGGCTCATAGGCGCCACCGCGGGGCTGATCTTCACCTGGTCCGGAGCCCCAGTCGGCGCGCGGTTCGGTGATCTGCCGCCGCTGGGCGATCCGGCCCGCATTGCGCTGGAGGGGCCGTTTGCAGCCGGCTATTCCGGGGCGGTGGCTATGGCAGCGGCCTGGTGCGTGGTGGCCGCGATCTGCGCCTTTACCGGATTACGCGAGGATGTGAGCGGCGCGGCGGCGAAGCCGGCGTGACCGTCACTCCGGCGGCAGGATTGTCCAGTCCTTGCCGCCCTTGAAGAGGAAGCGGAACACCTGCTCCGCCGAACCCGGATCGAGCTGGGTGTGAGGCATGAGCCGGACGACGACGGTGATCCGGGACAGGCTGCCGCCCAGGGCCGGCTCGCCCAAAGCCTCCAGGAATGCCTGCTGGGCCGCCGAACGAGCTTCCCAGGCGGTCAGCGCCTGGGTCTCCGGTGTCAGGACCACGCGGATGTGGCCGCTGTCAGGCCCGTCTTCCTGGATGAAGCGCATCTCAAGATCGGCGGTGCCGCCGACGATCTCGGCCGCAGCGGGCTGCGGACCGGCAACCAACTGGGTATTATCTACCGATCCCACAGCCAGCTGCGAAACCAGCGCGCCCCCTCCGGCAATGCCGGCCAGGAGGACATTCTTCCACGACACGATCCTGATCATGACGAGATACCGATCCAGACCCGGAGCAAGCTACTTAACGAACGGTTAAGCCGAAAGCTAAGTTCTTACCGATCGTGGCGGATGGTAAATGGGCCGGTGACCGGCTGCGCGGCCTCAACGACCTCCACCTTGGTTACGCGGGCGAGCCGCGGCCCTTCCCGGCACTCTGCGAGCATGGTCCCGACGGATTCAGCGGGCCCGGAGAATGTCGCCTCGACATCGCCATTCACGAGGTTGCGCACCCAGCCGGAAAGGCCGTGCGCTTCAGCGCGGCGCTTGGTCCAGGCTCGGTAGCTCACGCCCTGGACGCGACCGGCAATTAGGACCCGGACGCAGCGGATCTCGGGAGCCCCGGCCATGGGTTCACGCATACTCCAGGATGAGCGCGTCCACGGCGAGCGAGTCGCCCGGCTTGGCCATGATCCGGGCGATAACGCCGCTACGCGCCGACCGGAGCACATTCTCCATCTTCATCGCTTCGACAGTGGCAAGCACTTCGCCTGGTTCCACCTGTTGCCCTTCGCGCACCGCGATCGAAACGACCAGGCCGGGCATCGGACAGCGCAGCGCCTTCGAACCGGCTTCGTCGTTCTTCGCGGGCATGAGCAACGCCAGCTCGGCGGCCCGGCGTGTCAGCAGCCTTGCCGTCCGCGTGTTGCCCCGGCGGGCGACCTCAACGCTGTGTCCGCAGCGGCGCACCTGTGCCAACACCGGCGAGCCGTCGAGGGTGCCGCGCCAAACCGGTTGGCCCGGCACCCAGTCGGTGAGGAGGGACACCGTCGCCCCATTGCCGATCCGGAGCGTGAGGCTCAGCCGCGGCGCAAACTCCGCCGCGTCCACCCGCACAGGAATCTGTTCGTCACCCACCGCCAGGACCCAGTCTCGCCCGATCGGGCGCGGGTTGGCCACCAGGCGGCTGAGCCGGTGGCGCTCGGCGAGTTCCATCGTGCTTGCTACGGCCGCCAGGCGGAGCTGTTCGTCCTCGCTCAGAATGCCGCCCTGGAAGCCGTTCCGATATTCCTGCGCAATGAAGCCGGTGGTCAGCCGTCCGTCGCGCCAGCGCGGATGCGCCATCAAGGCAGAGAGGAACGGGATGTTGTGGCGAATGCCGTCCAGCGTAAACGCGTCCAGGGCGTCGGCCATGGCGTCGATGGCCGCTCCCCGGTCGGGCGCGTGGGTGCAAAGCTTGGCGATCATCGGGTCGTAGAAGATCGATATCTCCGATCCTTCCGCCACGCCGGCGTCGTTACGGATTGTGACGTCGCCGGCCCTGCCCTCCTGTGGCGGCCGATAGCTCGTCAAGCGCCCGACCGAGGGAAGGAAGTTTCGGTAGGGGTCCTCCGCATAGATGCGGGACTCGACCGCCCAGCCGTCCAGCCGGACATCGGCCTGGGTGATGGCCAGCCGCTCGCCAGCGGCGAACCGGATCATCTGCTCGACGAGGTCGATGCCGGTCACCAGTTCCGTGATGGGATGCTCCACCTGCAGCCGGGTGTTCATCTCCAGGAAGAAGAAGTCGCGGTTGCCGTCGACGATGAACTCCACCGTTCCCGCGCTCTGGTATGCGACGGCTCGGGCCAGCGCCACCGCCTGGGCGCCCATGGCGGCACGGGTGGACTCGTCGAGAAACGGCGACGGCGCCTCCTCGACCACTTTCTGGTTACGGCGCTGGATGGAGCATTCGCGCTCGCCGAGGTGGATGACGTTGCCGTGCGCATCGGCAAGCACCTGGATCTCGATGTGGCGCGGCTCTTCGATGAACTTCTCGATGAAGACCCGGTCGTCGCCGAACGAGGAGCGCGCCTCGGAGCTGGCCCGCGTGAAACCTTCCAGCGTTTCGGCGCGATCGTAAGCGACGCGCATTCCCTTGCCGCCGCCGCCGGCCGAGGCCTTGATCATCACCGGGTAGCCGATCGTGTCGGCTATCCTCGCCGCCTCCTCGGCATCGGCAATCACGCCGAGATGACCGGGGACGGTGCGCACGCCCGCTTCCGCGGCGAATTTCTTGGACTCGATCTTGTCGCCCATCGCCTCGATCGCGGGGACCGGCGGGCCGATAAAGGTGATCTCCGCTTCTGCCAGGGCCCGTGCGAATGCCGGATTTTCCGACAGGAAGCCGTAACCGGGATGCACCGCGTCCGCGCCGGCCGCGCGGCAGGCCTCGATGATGCGGGGAATCGACAGGTAACTCTCGGACGCGGGCGCCGGCCCGATGCGCAAGGCCTCGTCGGCCATATCGGCATGAACCGCATTGCGGTCCGCGTCAGAGTAAACGGCTACGGTCCTGATCCCCATCCGGCGGGCGGTGCGGAAGACGCGGCAGGCGATCTCGCCGCGGTTTGCGACGAGGATTTTCTTGAACATGAACGGCTCCCCGCACGTGTCGTAGAAAGCCGGACCTAGGCCCGCAAGCTGGCACTCGTCAGAAATCCCGGTCTTCGTGGAACGGACCGTGCTTCGTCCAGGCGGGAATGAGGTAGGCGGTGGACCAGCCGATCAGCAGGAAGCCGTTGACCCCCTCGACGCTGCCGAACAGCTGCCACTCGTCCGTCACGGAAACCGGTTCCGCTCCCAGGGTGGAGAACGACAGGAACGAAAAGAACAACGCGTCTTCAAGATTGGGCACCGCGCCAAGGAGAAGATAGGCGATCGCCCAAGCCCAGATCTCGACCGTATGGATTGCGAATAGCCCGAGCACGGTCGCCACCATGATGCCCATTGTTCCGAAATGGTGATGGTGAAACCTGAATCGAGCCATTGTGCCTCGCAGAAGCCAGGACAGCGTGAGTAGGCCGGCTGCATGGACGAACACCGTCAGGACGATCATCGTCGTGCCGGCGACGAGGTTGACCAGGATGGATGCGGTCACGGAGCTGCGGCTCCAGGCACGCTTTCCGTTCCGCAGGCTCGGCCGTTTTCCGGCCAGAACACGGAGAGCCCGGACGCGACGATGATCGCGATTCCCACCCAGCTCCAGAAATCGGGAAATTCGCCGAAGAGAAGCAGCCCGAGCAGGGCCGCGCAGACGATCTCCAGATACTGCATCGGGGCGATGAGGGAGGAAGGCGCCAAGCGGGCCGCCTGCAGGAACAGCATGTGGCCGCTGGTGCCCAGGAGGCCCATCAAGACCAGGAACGCGACTTCCCGGGTGCCCGGCGCCGAGGGCGCCAGTTCCGGCAGACCGGCGGCCCAGCCGAATGCCAGGACGATTGTGGTCACCGCCAATGCGGCCGCGCCGCCGGCGAACTGCATGGTCAGAGCCGAATCGTGCGCCGACAGCCGCCGGTTCATCAGAACGTAGACGGCGAAGACGAAGCCGGCTGCCGCAGGGATGAGCGAGATCGGCCCGAAGACCTCGTAACTTGGGCGCACGACGATGAGCACGCCCAGGAAGCCCGCGGCCACGGCGATCCGCCGGCTCCAGCCGACATGCTCCTTATCCACCACGGCCGACAGCACCGTAAGGATGAAGGGCTCGACGAAGAAGATCGCCAAGGCGTCGGCCAGCGGCATGTATTTGATGGCGGTGAAGAAGAGCAGGCTGCTCGTGGCGATCAGCAGGCCGCGCAGGAGGTTCGGCCAGATTCGGTTGGGAATGAAGCCGCGCGGCCCTTCGAAATAAAGCAGGAACGGGATCGTCAGGCAGGTCTGCAGGAAAAAGCGCGCCCAGTTGATCGAACCGGGCGAAACCGTTGTCGACACCAGCTTGGCGACCGCATCCTGCGCCGGGAAGAGCACCATCGCGATCACCACGAAGGTGAGGCCGCGAACGAGGGCGCTGCTGTCGCGGCCGGGATCGGTGATTGAGCGGTGGGTAGTGGAGGCGGTCACGGCTCGGTCCATGGCCGCAAAGAAGCGCATAGGCAAGCAGCGCGCTCATTCCAGGCGCGCTGTGGCGTCCCGGAGGGCCCGGTTTTCGGCGCGGATGCGCACCCACAGCACGGCGGCGTTCAAAAGGCTGAAAAAGGCCGCGTACCAGAGCAGGCCGAAGATGAGCGGCAGGCAGGCGATCTCGCCGACCACCACGGCGTAATTGGGATGGCTGATCAACCGAAACGGTCCGCGGCGGACCAGATTTTCGCCCGGCACCGTGATAATCCGCGTGGTCCATCGCCGCCCCAAGGTCGCCAGGACCCAGAGACGCAGGGCCTGAAGGAGGATGAAGGCGGCCAGGAATGGCCAGAGGATCGGTCGGCCCCAGGCGAGAACCCACAATCCGGCAAGCCAGGCGGAATGGAGCAGCACGATGAGCGGGTAGTGCTCCGGGCTGTGCTCGCGCCCGCCGGCAGCTAGCAGAGCCGCCGTGTTGCGCCGGGCGACCATCAGCTCCGCCAGACGCTCAAGCGTCACCAGCCCCAGCAGTAGAGCCGTAAACCAGGCTGTCATGCCTGGAAAGTGAGGAAGCTCGCCGTAAAGCCGGGGCCTAGGGCCGACAGCAAGCCGCGCCCGCTCAGTCCCGCCCGGAGCGCCTCCTGCAACACGAACAGGACGGTGGGGGCCGACATGTTGCCGTAGTCGCGCAGGACCTGGCGTTCCTTGTTCAGGCTCCCCTGCGGCAGCTCGAACACGCTTTCTAACGCGTTGACGACGCGCGCACCGCCCGGGTGGAAGACGAAGCTGTCGAGGTTCTGCAGGCCGAAACCGTTGCGGGCGAGAAACGCCTCGGTCGCCGGCCGAAGCTTCTCGGTCACCACATCCGGGATCGAGCGCGAGAAGATCGCGCTGAAGCCGACCGGATCGACGCGCCAGCCCATGATGTCGAGCGTCTCCGGCCAAAGGTGCTCGCCAGTCGACTCGATCTCGAGTTCGCCTTCGCCCCGAGTGGAGAGCACGGCCGCGGCAGCCCCATCGCCGAACAGCGCGGTGGCGACGATGTTGGCTTTTGTCATCTCGTCCTCGCGAAAGGCGAGCGTGCAGAGTTCGACCGCGACCAGCAGGACCGTTTCGCCGGGGGCGGCACATGCAAGCCGGGCGGCAAGCGAGAGCCCGGTGGCGCCGCCGGCGCAGCCGAGCCCGAACACCGGGACGCGGCGGACATCCGCGCGGAACCCGAGCCGCCCGTGCGCGCGTGCTTCCAGCGAGGGGGTGGCAATCCCGGTAGAACTGACGGTTACGATCGTGTCGATCTCGTCGGCACCCCGACCGGCGGCCTGCAAGGCTTGCTGCGCAGCCGTGACGAACAGCTCGGTGGCGCCTTCCAGATAGGCTTCCGTCCGGTGCGGCCAGGCGCGCGGCTCGGCGAACCAGTCGAGCGGGCGCACGGAATGGCGTTTCTCGATCCCTGTGTTCTGGAAGACTGGCCGCAGGCGCTCGAAGTCGGCGTGCCGGCCGCCGAACAACGCCGCGGCTTCCGCCATCACGTCGTCCTGGCGAAGGACGTGCGGGGGTGCCGCGGTTGCCAAACCAAGCAGCCGCGGGCGTTCGCGCGAGGAAACCTGACTGTGCAGCATTCACCACTCGCCGCGATCGGAAGCGTCGCGCCCCTGCGAAATGGGGCGCTGCCGATCACGGTCGAGTAACAAAGGGCGGATCAGCGCCGCGCGTCCCGCGGCACGCTGCCGCTTCCCGCGCTAAGCGGCGACGGCAAATCCCGGGTACGGAGCATGTTTTGCGGCTTCTGCGGCAAGCGCCAGAAGCACCGTCCAGCTTGGATCGGCGCGCATCACGTAACGGTCGATGACCAGCAGGAACTCCAGCTCGTCCCGGCTTGGCTGGCCGCAGCCAAACACCATGCGCTCGAGGCGCCTCACCTGCTCAGCGCTCAACGAGCGGGACGCACGCACTTCGAAAACAAGATCACACGCCAACATTTTTCTTCCAACTCGAACCAAAATCGCTGCACCCGTCTTCGCCCCCGGGCGGTGAACGTCCCCTTAACGCAAATGGTTAAGCTGCCAAGATTGCGAGTCGCGCCGCGCTCACCGGCACCCGAGCTGGTCTTCCCGCTTGAGGATCCTGGCCACATTGGAGCGCTCGTAGCTGTTCAGGGAAACGCTCGCCTGATCGGAAACGAAGCAGTCGTCGTTGGAGAATAGCCGGCGACCACGGGAGGTCGAAAAACAATAGCCGTTCTCGTCGAAGATGCTGTTGCGCACCATCCAGAGGTTCTCGCAGGAAAGGCGGTTCAGCGCCGGCCTGGAGATGTAATGATCGTTGGTGCAGCCGATCCCGTCCTCGAAGCAGGCCGCCGAGGCCGGCGTGATGGCCGATAGGCCCGCTCCTGCCAGCAACACCAAGAGGAATGGGCGCATTCTCATGGGAAATTCCCTCCGCGGCTGGGCCTGAACTTGCCATCCGGACGCTATCTGGGCGGCAGGGCGGAGGTCAATACGGGCAAGTCCTTGCCCGACTTCGCTTCCGAATTCATGGCGATGCGCGCGACTTAGGTGGGCTAGAGCGGGATGTTGTCGTGCTTCTTCCACGGGTTCTCCAGCTGCTTGGTGCGCAGCAGGCGCAACGCGCGGGCAATCCGGAGGCGCGTCGAGTGCGGCATGATCACGTCGTCGATATAGCCGCGCTCGGCAGCAACGAACGGGTTGAGGAACTTCGCCTCGTATTCGGTCGTGTGGGCCGCGATACGGTCCGCGTCGCCCAGATCCTTGCGGTAGATGATCTCCACCGCTCCCTTGGCCCCCATGACTGCGATCTGGGCGGTGGGCCAGGCGTAGTTGATGTCGCCGCGCAGGTGCTTGGACGCCATCACGTCGTAGGCACCACCGAAGGCCTTGCGAGTGATCACCGTCACCTTCGGCACGGTGGCCTCGGCGTAGGCGAAAAGGAGCTTGGCGCCGTGCTTGATCAGGCCGCCGGATTCCTGGGCCGTGCCGGGCAGGAAGCCGGGAACGTCGACAAAGGTCAGCAGCGGAATCGAGAAGCAGTCGCAGAAGCGGACGAAGCGCGCCGCCTTGCGCGAGGCGTCGGAGTCGAGGACGCCGGCCAGCACCATCGGCTGGTTTGCGACGATTCCGATCGTGCGCCCTTCGATGCGCCCGAAGCCGGTGACGATGTTGCCCGCATGTGCCTCCTGGATTTCGAAGAAGGCTGCCTCGTCCACCACCTTCAGGATCAGTTCCTTGACGTCGTACGGCTTGTTGGCGTTGTCGGGGACGAGCGTATCAAGGGCGAACTCGATCCTGTCCGGAGCATCGGCGGTTTCGATCCGCGGCGGCTCGGACGCATTCGATAGCGGCAGGAAATTCATCAGGCGGCGGATTTCGAGAAGCGTCTCGACATCGTTGTCGAAAGCGCCGTCCGCGATCGAGGAACGGACCGTGTGGACCGAAGCACCGCCCAACTCCTCGGGCGTCACCGTCTCGTTGGTGACCGTCTTGACCACGTCCGGGCCGGTCACGAACATGTAGCTTGTTCCGCGCACCATGAAGATGAAGTCGGTCATCGCCGGGGAATAAACGTCGCCACCGGCGCAGGGCCCCATGATCACTGAGACCTGGGGGATCACCCCGGAGGCAAGGACGTTGCGCTGGAAAACCTCGGCGTAGCCGCCCAGCGCCGCGACGCCTTCCTGGATGCGGGCGCCACCGGCATCGTAGAGGCCGATGATCGGCGCCCGGTTGCGGAGCGCCATGTCCTGGACCTTCTGGATTTTTTCGGCATGCGCCTCCGAAAGCGAGCCGCCGAACACTGTAAAGTCCTTGGCGAAGACGAAGACGGGCCGGCCGTTGATCAGGCCCCAGCCGGTGACGACTCCGTCGCCGGGAATCTTGTTGTCCGCCAGTCCGAATGCGCTAGACCGGTGCTCGACGAACATGTCGAACTCTTCGAACGAGTCCTCGTCGAGCAGGACGGAGAGCCGCTCGCGCGCTGTCAGCTTGCCGCGCTTGTGCTGGGCGGCGATCCGCTCCGGTCCCCCGCCGCTGCGCGCCTGTTCCCGCCGACGTTCCAGTTCGATGAGAGTGTCGCGCATTGCAGCCCCGCCGCAGATGTGATCCAGCGTGATGTCACCTGCCCTGCCCCGGCTGTATTGTCGAGGCCGATGCTCCCCTGGACCACGCTCGGATGAACCGCGACCCTTTCACAACTATCCTGCTTCGCCTGGAGGGCCTCGCTCTCGGGCTGATATGCGTCTGGTTGTTCCGCTCATTCCAAGCAAGCTGGTGGATGTTCGCCCTGCTTATTTTCGCCCCGGACCTGTCGATGCTGGGCTATCTCGCCGGGCCGCGGGTGGGCGCGATCGCCTACAACCTCGTCCACACCTGGGCGGCGCCGGTCGTGCTGTTCGTGATCGGCTGGTGGGGCGGCTTGCCAATCCTCTTGCCGCTGGCCTTCATCCTTGGCGCGCATATCGGGTTCGACCGCGCCCTCGGCTTCGGGCTGAAGCTTCCGACCTCGTTCCGCGACACGCATCTCGGTCGCATCGGGCGCGGCGCTTAACCGCGAAGGCCGGAGCCGAGCGCCGCGGCGGCAGCGCGAAAATCGTCGAGCCGGCGCGCGCGGCGCTGCGCCGCCTCAAGATCCTCGCCCCATTGGCTGATGTTCCAGTCCTCATCGACGTGGGCCGCCGCCCAGGCGGCATCCGTGCCGATCGCCCCTCGCGCCAGAGCCAGCGCGATCAGCGCCGAACCGGACAGGGTTGTCGCCACGTGCAGCGCGGCAAGACGCAGCGGATCATCAAAGCTGCTCAGAACGGTCCGGACCGCCGCGAGCGCCGACTCGGGCTGGGCGATATGCATCACTCCCTCGGCCAGCAGGAATCGGGCACCGAAGTGTTTTTCGGCCCAGGCAAGGATCGGGTCCCACAGCTCACGCTGACGGCCCACCAAGCCCTCCGGCTCGCCGGCGCGGTAGTAGAGAAGGTCGGAGCCGGCATAGGACAGGACGTCGTCCCGAACCTCCTGCATCCGGGGTGCGACGCCGTCGATCGCCGTATTGGCAAGCCGGGTCAGCGGCATGGACGCAGGGTCGATGAAGTCGCCTTGCCTGTTCCACTCGGCAGCTACGCCTTCGGCCACCGCCGCATCGGCGATGGCGACCGGTTGCCGCCCCGGCGTCATCGGCCGCTTGCCGTCCAGGCGCAGCACGAAGCCGCCCTCCTCCGGCGCGACCGACGCGGCTTGGTAGAATCGCTTCTGGCGAACCGGCGCGGATAGCCGCTGCGCCGACTTGATCGGGTCTGGGACGCTCGACATGGGATCTCATCTACCGGGGGAACGAGGCAATTCCCGCCCGGATCAAGATAGGGAGCTGGCAGGGACCGGAAAGTGCGGCATGCGGTCAATGACCCCGGTCGGCTAGAGTTCCGCCGCCGCCTCGTCGCCGCTGCGCTCCTCGAAGGCGAGTACCGCCCAGCTCTGCTGCATGTGCGGCGGCAACGGCGCGGTGACGTCAAGCGTGCCACCATCGGGATGCGGAATGACGATGCGGCGGGCGAGCAGATGCAACCGGTTCTGGATGCCGCCGGGCAGCTCCCAGTTCTCGATATTGAAGTATTTGGGATCGCCGATAATCGGGTGCTTCATATGGGCCGCGTGGGCGCGCAACTGGTGGGTGCGCCCGGTGATAGGCCGCATGACCAGCCAGGTGAGTTTCTGGCCCGCCTGGTCGGCCAGCGCGTATTGCGTGACGGCATGGTCGGCGCCGCGGTCGCCGTGGCGCGCGACGCGCATGCGGTCGCCTTCGGGGCCCTCCTCCTTGGCGAGGAACGTGGAAACTCGGCCGAACGGCGGACGCGGCACGCCGGCGACCAGCGCCCAATAGAGCTTGCGGGTCTCGCGCGCCTTGAACGATTGCGCCAGCGCCGCCGCGGCGGTGCGGGTGCGCGCCACCACGAGGACGCCGGCGGTATCGCGGTCGAGCCGGTGGACAAGTTTCGGCTTGCGCCCGTGCCGGTCGGTGAAGGCTTCCAGCATGGCGTCGACGTGGCGGGTCACGCCGGAGCCGCCCTGAACCGCGAGGCCCGCCGGCTTATTGAGCACGAGAACATGCTGGTCCTCGTGCAGGATGGCGGCCTCCAGCACCTCGCGATCGCCGCTCCGCCGCACCACGGCGGGCGCGCCCGCACGCGTATCTCCGACCTGCAGTGGCGGGACTCGCACCTGCTGGCCGGCGGCGAGCCTGGTCGATGTCTCGACGCGGCCGCCGTTGACCCGGATCTGGCCGGACCGCAGCAGTTTTTGCAGGTGCCCGAAACCGAGCCCGGGAAAATGCAGCTTGAACCAGCGGTCGAGCCGCATCCCGGCTTCGTCGCGCTCCACCGTACGGGTTTCGACGGCGCTCATGCCAGCAGCCGAACAAGCGAGACGCCGGCCAAAAGCGCTAGGATGGAGAGCAGCACCGAGGCGAGGACGTAGGCCGATGCGGCCGCTAGGTCGCCCCGTTGCCACAGCGACACGGCGTCGAGCGAGAACGCCGAGAAAGTGGTGAAGCCGCCCAGAATGCCGGTGCCGAGGAACAGGCGCAAGCTCTGCCCGCCTCCCGACGTCTTCAACGCGAGAAAGCCGGCCAGACATCCCATCAGCAAACCGCCCACGACATTCACCGCTAATGTGCCGACGGGGAACCCCGATCCAAAGAGGCGCAGCGTGAGGAGGTTGACCAGGTGGCGTCCGGAAGCGCCGATCGCGCCTCCGAGCGCCACCAGACCGAGATGATACATCGGCTCTGGTTAGCGCCGGAGCGGCGCAGCTACAAGGTCGGCAATTGGCTGCTCAGACGAGGCCGGCAACGCCCAGTGCCGCGGCCGCCGCAAGGCAGATGAGCGGGTGAACGCGGGTGAACGTGACGGCGGCGGCCGTGGCGATCGTGATGAGTGCCGCAGCGGCGCTGGTATCCGCCGCTCTGGCCAGGATGTAAGCGCCTGCCGCGACCAGCCCGACGGTGACGGGAATCAGCCCTGCCTGGATCGCCACGCGCCAGCGCGCCGCGCGGAAGCGGTCCCACAGATGCGAAACGAAATAGGCCAGCAGGGCGCTCGGCGTGCAGATGGCCAGCGTCGCGGCGATCGCGCCGGCAAAGCCGGCGACATCCCAGCCGATCAGGGTGATGACGAGGATGTTGGGGCCGGGCGCCGCCTGGGCGATGGCGAAAAGCTCCGTGAAGCGCTGGCTGCTCATCCAGCCGTAGACCTCGACGACTTGGCGGTGCAGTTCCGGGAGGATCGGATTGATGCCCCCCACCGCGATGAATGAAAGCAGGGCGAAGTTGACCGCAATGATCCAGACCGCGCCTTCGCCGTCGCTCACTGCCACCCCCGCCAGGCGAGAGCCACCGAAAGCGGCCCGAGCACCGCGATGACCGGCAACAGGGGCAGTTCGGCGAGGCCGACGGCGAGAAAGCCCGTCGCGGCGATCATGATCGGAACCAATGCCCGACGGCGTGCGAGTGGTTCGGCCATTCTGTAGGCCATGGACACGATCAGCCCGGCTGCCCCCGCTGCTACGCCGGCCAACGCGTCGCGCACGGCGGGGAGCTCGCCGTAGCGCCCGTAGACGGCCCCGAGTGCCACCATCACCACGAAAGGGCCAAGGAGCAGCCCGGCGATAGCGGCGGAAGCTCCGGCCGCCCCCCGGAAGCGGCGGCCGACGACGACGGACAGGTTCAGGATGTTGCCGCCGGGCAGGAACTGGGCGAGCGAATAGGCCTCGTTGAACTCTTCCGGCGTCAGCCAGCGGCGCTCCTCGACCAGCATGCGCCGGGCAAACGGCATGACGCCGCCGAAACCGGAAATCGCCACCGCGGAAAAGGCGAGGAACAGGGTGCCTACGCCGGGTTGGGGGTTCATTGCTCTCCGGTCCGCAATTATCGAGCTAGTTCCTAGCCCGGATCGGGCGATGCGCAACTCGGGTCAGACCCCGAATGCGCCCCATTCCCCATTTGCTTCGCTCCACGCCCGCTGAACGGCGACATTGGGAGCGCTATCCCCTCAAACAGCTTGGTCGGGCCAAAAGAACCAAAGCAACAATGCCGCCGCAGCAATCCAGATCGCCACGATCACGGCCGCGGCTGCGCGACTATTCGGTTGCTCATGGCGCCGCAATGCTTCGGCGCGGAACTCGGCCATCAACGGCGCGGGTATCAGCGACAAGGCCAGCTTGATCCCGAGCGGCAGCAGGATCAGATCGTCAAGATAGCCGAGGACAGGGATGAAGTCGGGGATGAGGTCGAGGGGCGAAACCGCATAGGCCGCGACGAGCGCTGCCACGATCTTCGCATGGCCGGGAGTGCGCGGATCCCCGGCGGCGATCCACAGGGCCACGGCGTCGGTCTTGATCCCGCGCGCCCAGTTCCTCAGCCGTGCCAGCATCTCAGGATCGCTCCCGCCGGAGCCGCTCCCATTCCGCCATCCGCTCGGTGATCCGCCGTTCAAAGCCACGCTCGGTCGGGCGATAGAAATCCTGGCGAGGCAGTTCTTCCGGAAAATAGTCCTGGCCCGAAAATGCGTCCGGCATGTCGTGGTCGTATTGGTAGCCGGAGCCGTAGCCTTCCGACTTCATCAGCTTGGTCGGCGAGTTGAGGATGTGCTTCGGGGGCAGCAGCGAGCCGCCCTCCTTGGCGGCGCGCATCGCTGATTTGTATGCGGTGTAGAGCGCGTTCGATTTCGGCGCGGTGGCGAGGTAGACGCAGGCTTCCGCCAGCGCCAGTTCGCCTTCGGGCGTGCCGAGCATGTGGTAGGCGTCACGGGCGGCGTTGGCGACCACCAGCGCGTTGTGGTCGGCCAGTCCGATATCCTCGACCGCCATGCGGATCAGCCGGCGCGCCAGGAACATCGGGTCCTCGCCGCCATCCAGGATGCGGCAAAGGTAATAGAGCGCGGCCTGCGGGTCGGAACCGCGCACCGATTTGTGCAGCGCGGAGATCAGGTTGTAGTGGCCGTCCTGGGACTTGTCGTAGATAGGCGCACGGCGCTGCAGGACGGCTTGCAGCCGCTCCTGGCCGAAGACTTCGCCCTCCCCCGCCGCCCGCCACACCTCTTCGGCAAGCGACAGGACCGCGCGCCCGTCGCCGTCCGCCATGCGGACCAGAGAAGCGCGTGCTTCCTCGTCGAGCGGTAGCGCCCGGCCTTCCACCTGCTCGGCGCGGGTGAGGAGTTCAAAAAGCGCCTCAGGAGAGAGCGCCTTGAAGATCAGCACCGTGGCACGCGAAAGAAGCGCCGCGTTCAGCTCGAACGACGGGTTCTCGGTCGTCGCTCCGACCAGCGTAACGGTGCCATCTTCCATGACCGGCAGAAAGGAATCCTGTTGGGCGCGATTGAATCGGTGAATCTCGTCGACGAACAGAAGGGTCCCCTGCCCGACCTGCCGGCGGGCCCGCGCCTGCTCAAACATTTTCTTCAGGTCGGCCACGCCGGAGAAGATCGCCGAGATCTGCTGGAAATGGAGGTCCGTTTCGCGGGCTAGCAGGCGCGCCACCGTGGTCTTGCCGGTCCCCGGCGGGCCCCAGAAGACCAGCGACCCGACGCTGCGGGTGCGCAGCATCCGGGTCAGCGTGCCTTCCGGCCCGACCAGGTGATCCTGCCCCGCGACCTCGGCAAGCCTTGCCGGCCGGAGCCGGTCGGCGAGCGGCCGCGGCGCGGACTCCGCCAGCCCAGCCGCTTCGAAGAGGGTGGTCACCCGCCGATCACGATGCTGGACACCCGGCCTTCGCGGCTGAGCGTGATGCGCCAAATGCGGGCATTCTCCTGTGCGAGATCGGCAAGCTGCTGGGCGTCGCGGATCGGCTCGCCCTGTGCGCTGACCACAACGTCGCCAGGCCGGAAGCCGACCCGGGCCGCCGGCGAACGCGGCTCGATGTCGACGATAACCGCGCCGGTCTCGGCGCCGCGAATGCGCAGTCGGTCGGCGAGCGCCGTGGTCAAGTCGGCGACCACGGCGCCGGTCAGCGGCGAACGGCCGCCGACCACGGTGAGGTCGTCCTCGTCAAGTTCAGGTTCGCCCTCCGGCACGACCGTGACCTTCAGCGGTTTGCCGTCCCGCCAGGCTTCCAGCTCGACAGCCTTGCCGACGCCGGCCACCGCGAGCCGATAATCCAAGCCGGCCGGATCGCCGACGTCGCGTCCCCCGACACGCTGGATCAGGTCGCCGGGTTTCAGTCCCGACTTTTCGCCGGGCGAGCCCGGGTCCACCTGGACGACCAGAGCGCCGCTCGGGGCGGTGAGGCCTAGCGACGCGGCAATGTCGGCGGTGACCTCCTGCGAGCGGACCCCAATCCAGGGGCGCACGACGGTCTTGGACCCGGACATTGCCATCGCGGCGACGACGCGCACCATGTTGGACGGGATGGCGAAGCCGATGCCGATGGAGCCGCCGGACCGCGAGAAGATCGCCGTATTGATGCCGATCACAGCCCCGTTCATGTCGACCAGCGCGCCGCCGGAATTGCCCGGATTGATGGCTGCGTCGGTCTGTACGAAGGAGCCGGAATCGGAAATCCCGAGGTTGGTCCGGGCCACGGCGGAAACGATACCGCTGGTCACGGTCTGGCCGACGCCGAAGGGATTGCCGACAGCCAGCACTAGGTCACCGACCTCCAGTTCGTCGGAGTCGCCGAACGGCAAGGACGGAAAGGTCTCGTCCCCGTTCTGTACTTTGAGCACCGCCAGGTCCGTCCGCTCGTCACGCAGCAGGATCTCGGCCTGGAACTCGCGGCCATCCGCCAGCGCGATCTTCACGTCAGTCGCCTCCGCAATGACGTGATTATTGGTGACCACGACGCCCTGCGGGTCAACGATGACGCCCGAGCCGAGCGAGGAGCGGGCGCGCTCGCGCGGAATGCCACGCGGCGAGCCGAACGGTCCGCTTTCGCCAAAGAAGCGCTCGAAGAACGGATCGCCGGAAAACGGCGAGCGAGCCTCCGCCCTGGAGGTCGCGTAAACGTTGACGACCGCCGGGGCGACCCGCTTCACCACAGGGGCGTACGAGAGCCGGATCGACTCGCGGCTGGTCGGGACGGCAGGGACAGGCTCGGCGAGCGCCGCCGTGGCTTGTGGGGCGGAAGATGCCGACGGGGCGGGCGCGGCGGATTCGATCGGCGTGGCGGCTGGGCCTGGTTCGGCTTGCGTCAGTGCAGGCGCGAAAACCCCGGCATCCTCGTCGCGCAAGCCCGGCAGCGAAAACGCGGCGCCGGCTAGGACAGCGACAGCCAGGAACGCAGCTAGGCGAGCTCCATGGCCCATTCCGACCTCCGACTACCAGTATCAGCGTCAGATAAGAACTCTCGGCCAAAGACAACAGCAATCGCTGACCCTGAATGCAAAAAGGGGCCCGAAGGCCCCTTTAGATACGCATACTGGAGATAGGCTTACGCCGCTTCGGCCGCCGACTCTTCGGCTTCGCGGCGGGCACGGTCGCCTGCGCCCCGGGCTTCGACGTCCCGGTCGACGAACTCGATCACCGCCACTGCGGCATTGTCGCCGTAGCGGAAACCCGCCTTAAGCACACGCGTGTAACCACCGTTGCGCTCGCCGTACCGCGGGCCGATGGTCTCGAACAGCTTGCGGACCATCTCCTCGTTGCGGATGCGCGACACGGCCAACCGGCGTGAAGCCAGGTCGCCGCGCTTGGCCAGCGTGACGAGCTTCTCCACGATGGGACGCAGCTCCTTGGCCTTGGGCAGGGTCGTGACGATCTGCTCATGCTCGATCAGAGCCGCCGCCATGTTGGCGAACATCGCGGTGCGGTGGCTCGCCGTGCGGTTCAGCTTGCGAAGGGTCCGGCCGTGGCGCATGCCCTGTTACTCCCGTTCCTGGCCGGCGGCTCCCGCCGCTGGCTGCTTGTCTCAGTATTGGTCTTCGAAGCGCTTGGCGAGGTCGTCGATATTGTCCGGCGGCCAGTTCGGCACGTCCATGCCGAGGTGGAGCCCCATCGAGGCCAGCACTTCCTTGATCTCGTTCAGCGACTTGCGGCCGAAGTTCGGGGTGCGCAGCATCTCGCCCTCGGTCTTCTGGATCAGGTCGCCGATGTAGACGATGTTGTCGTTCTTCAGGCAGTTGGCCGAGCGGACCGAGAGCTCTAGCTCGTCGACCTTCTTCAGCAGCGCCGGGTTGAAGGCCAGCGACGGGCCTTCCTCATGGACGACTTCCTTCTTCGGCTCGTCGAAGGAGACGAAGATGGACAGCTGATCCTGCAGGATGCGCGCCGCATAAGCCACGGCATCCTCAGGGCTGACCGACCCGTCGGTTTCCAGCGACAGCGTCAGCTTGTCGTAGTCGAGCACCTGGCCCTCGCGGGTGTTCTCGACGCGGTAGGAAACCTTCTTCACCGGCGAATACAGGCTGTCCACCGGGATCAACCCGATCGGTGCGTCCTCGGGACGGTTGCGCTCGGCCGCGACGTAGCCCTTGCCGTTATTGACGGTGAGCTCCATGCGGATGTCGGCGCCCTCGTCCAGCGTGCAGAGGACGAGCTCGGGGTTGAGGATCTCGATATCGCCGACAGTCTGGATATCGCCCGCCCGTACTACCCCCGCGCCGTGCTTGCGTAACGTCATGCGCTTGGGACCCTCGCCTTCCATCTTGACGGCGACTTCCTTGATGTTGAGGACGATGTCGGTCACGTCCTCACGCACGCCGGCGATCGACGAGAACTCGTGCAGAACGCCATCGATCTGGACGCTGGTGACGGCGGCGCCCTGCAGCGACGACAGAAGAACGCGACGCAGCGCGTTGCCGAGCGTCAGGCCGAAGCCCCGCTCCAGTGGCTCGGCGACCATCGTGGCGGTGCGACGGCGATCGGAGCCCAGACGCACATCAAGCTTGTTCGGCTTGATGAGGTCCTGCCAGTTTCTCTGGATCACGACTATACCTCTCAGTCAGGGCGCCGCCGAATTGCGGAGCCCGCGCCGCCGTGGGCGGCATCATGCATGCGAAAACTAGACGCGCCGGCGCTTCGGCGGCCGGCAGCCATTGTGCGGGATCGGCGTCACGTCACGGATCGTCGTGATCGTGAAGCCCGCCGCCTGCAGTGCGCGGAGCGCCGACTCGCGGCCCGAGCCGGGGCCCGAGACCTCGACCTCGAGCGTGCGCATTCCGTGCTCCTGAGCCTTGCGCGACACCGTCTCGGCGGCGACCTGCGCGGCATAGGGGGTGGACTTGCGCGAACCCTTGAAGCCCTGAGCGCCCGCCGACGACCAGGCAATCGTGTTGCCCTGCACGTCGGTTATGGTGATCATGGTGTTGTTGAAAGTCGAATTCACGTGGGCGATGCCCGACGTGATGTTCTTGCGCTCGCGCTTGCGGATGCGCGTTGCTTCCTTGGCCATCGTTCAGCTCTTTCGAAACAGGTTATTTCTTCTTGCCGGCGATCGCCTTTGCCGGGCCCTTGCGAGTGCGGGCATTGGTGTGCGTGCGCTGGCCGCGGACCGGCAGGCCGCGCCGGTGGCGCAGGCCGCGGTAGGAGCCGAGGTCCATCAGGCGCTTGATGTTCATCGACACGTCGCGGCGAAGGTCGCCTTCGACCATGTAGTCGCGGTCAATTGTCTCGCGGATCTGCAGCACTTCCGCGTCCGACAACTCGTTGACCCGACGGGCCTCCGGGATGTTCACCTTCTGGATGATCTCCCGCGCCTTGGTCTGGCCAATGCCGTGAATGTACTGCAGCGCGATCACAACGCGCTTGTTCGTCGGTATGTTGACGCCAGCGATACGGGCCACGTCTCAGCTCCTCTGCCGCGCCGAGCGGCGCAAAATGTTTGTCTTGCCGGAACGCAAAACCACGGTCCCGGGGCACTTTCGGGCACCGGCACCGCTCCAGATTCTTCAGGATAGTGCCGTTACTTAATGTCTGGGCGGCTGCCCGTCAACCGCTCCGGACCGGGATTCGTCCGCCAATCCGCCCCGATTCAGGCGCCCAAGGCAGCGTCGATGGACCGGGCCACTTCATCCATGCTGGCCATGCCGTCCACCACCGTCAGCTTTCCCCTGTCGGCGTAATATCCGATCAGGGGGGCGGTCTGCCGTTGAAAGGCTTCAAGCCGGATCTTCATGGCTTCGGGGTTGTCGTCGGGCCGAGCCGCTTCACCCCTCGCCTGCATCTGCTCCAGCCGGTTTTGCACCCGCTGGAGGAGAATGCTCTCATCCACCTGGAGTTCGATCACCGCGTCCAGTTCCTGCGCCTTGCCCTCCAGCAGACCGTCCAGCGCCTCCGCCTGGGCGATCGTGCGCGGAAAACCGTCGAGGACGAAACCGTTGCTGGCGTCGTCCTTGTCCAGCCGCTCCGAGATGATGCCGACAACCACCTCGTCGGGGACCAGGTCGCCGCGGCTCATGATGTCCTTCGCCTTGAGCCCGACCGGCGTTTCCGCCTTGATCGCGGCCCGCAGCATGTCGCCGGTCGACAGCTGCACGATCCCATACTTCTCGACGAGTCGTTGCGACTGGGTGCCCTTCCCGGCCCCTGGCGGCCCGAGGAGGATCAGTCTCATCGCGTCCGGCCCCGCAGTTTCGACTTCTTGATCAGGTCGCCGTACTGGTGGGCAAGCAGATGGCCCTGGATCTGCTGGACCGTGTCCATCGTGACGTTGACCACGATCAGAAGCGACGTGCCGCCGAAGTAGAAGGGAATGCCAGCCTGGGCGATCAGAGCTTCGGGAAGCAGGCAGACGATCACCAGGTAGATGGCGCCGACAACGGTGATGCGGGTCAACACGTAGTCGATGTATTCCGCCGTCCGCTCGCCCGGCCGGATGCCCGGAACGAAACCGCCATGCTTCTTCAGCTGGTCGGCCGTGTCCTTGGGATTGAACACGACGGCCGTGTAGAAGAAGGCGAAGAAAACGATCATCGCGCCATAAAGCAGCATGTGCAGCGGCTGGCCGTTGCCGAGCAGCGCCGTAACGGTGGAGAGCCAGCCCGGTCCCGAACCCGCGGAGAACTGCGCCACGGTGATCGGCAGGAGCAGCAGGGACGACGCGAAGATCGGCGGGATCACGCCGGCCGTGTTCAGCTTCAACGGCAGGTGCGAGGAATCGCCCTGGAACATCCGGTTGCCGATCTGGCGTTTCGGATACTGGATCAGCAGACGCCGCTGCGCGCGCTCCATGAAGACAATGAAGGCAACCACGACCACGGCCAGGACGATGACCCCGAGGATCAAGGCGGTCGAGAGCGCGCCCTGCCGGCCGAGCTCCAGGGTGCCCGCGATTGCGGACGGGATGTTCGCGACGATCCCGGCGAAGATGATCAGCGAGATGCCGTTGCCGATGCCGCGCGAGGTGATCTGCTCGCCCAGCCACATCAGGAACATGGTGCCGCCGGTTAGCGTCACCACCGCGGTGAAGCGGAAGAACCAGCCCGGATCGGCGACGATGCCGGTCGAGCCCTCAAGCCCGACGGCGATGCCGTAGGACTGGAACACTGCCAGCACCACGGTGAGGTAGCGCGTATACTGGTTGATGACCTTGCGGCCCTGCTCGCCTTCCTTCTTCAGCTGCTCCAGCGACGGGATCACCGCCGTCATGAGCTGGACGATGATGGAGGCCGAGATGTAGGGCATGATGCCGAGGGCGAAGATCGCCATCCGCTCCACCGCCCCGCCGGCGAACATGTTGAACATGCCCAGGATGCCCTGAGATTGCTGTTCGAACGCCTGCTGCAACGCCTGCAGGTTGATGCCGGGCAGCGGGATATACGTGCCCAGCCGGTAGACCAGCAGGGCACCGAGGGTAAACCAGATCCGGTTCTTGAGTTCGGTCGCCTTGGAAAAGGCGCCGAAATTCAGATTGGCGGCAAGTTGCTCGGCTGCTGAGGCCATGTTCGCTCCGATGGCCGGGCGTCAGGCCCCGGCTTCCGCCGTCTCGCTCGCCTGCCCCGCCGCGACGTTCACCGAACCGCCGGCTTGCTGCACTGCGGCCAGGGCCGGGCCGGAAGCGCCGGCGATGTCGAACGTCAGCGCGCCGATAGTGGCGGTGCCGCCCAGAAGCCGAACTCCGGCCTTGGTCCGCCGGATCACGCCGGCCGCCTTCAGCGTCTCGGCATTGATCGGCTGGCTGGCGTCAAGGCGCCCTTCCGCGATCGCCTGGGCGATGCGGTCGATGCTGACCTCGACGTACTGCTTGCGGAAAATGTTGGTGAACCCGCGCTTCGGCAAGCGCCGGTGCAGCGGCATCTGACCGCCTTCGAAGGCTTTGATAGCAACGCCGCCGCGCGACTTCTGGCCCTTCACGCCGCGTCCGCCGGTCTTGCCCTTGCCCGAGCCGATGCCGCGGCCGACCCGCTTGCGCGACTTCGTCGCGCCGGGATTGTCGGAGAGTTCGTTCAGTTTCATCGGGGTGATCCCGTTCCTGTTCTTTTCAGCTCTCGTCGACGATGCGGACGAGGTGCTGGACCTTGGTGATCATGCCGCGCACCTGGGGGGTGTCCTGCAGCGTCGAGCGGCGGCGAATCTTGTTGAGGCCCAGGCCGATCAGCGTCTGGCGCTGGTCGGCCGGGCGGCGGATCGGGCTGCCGATCTGCTCAACGGTGATGGTCTTGTCGGCCATGGTCGCTCCTCAGCCTTCCGCGCCGGCCGCTTCGGCGGCGTCCGCATCGCGGCGGCGCGTCTGCAGCGACGACACCTTGATCCCCCGGCGGGCGGCCACGGAACGCGGGCTGTCCTCGTGCTTCAAGGCATCGATTGTGGCGCGCACCATGTTGTACGGGTTGGAACTGCCCATCGACTTCGCCACGACGTCCTGCACCCCGAGCGTCTCGAACACGGCGCGCATCGGGCCGCCGGCAATGATGCCGGTCCCCGGCGACGCGGCACGTACGATCACGCGGCCGGCGCCGTGGCGGCCGACCACGTCGTGGTGCAGCGTGCGGCCTTCCCGCAGCGGAACGCGGATGAGCGCGCGCTTGGCGGCCTCGGTCGCCTTGCGGATCGCTTCCGGCACCTCGCGCGCCTTGCCATGGCCGAAGCCGACCCGGCCGCGCTGATCGCCGACGACGACGAGCGCCGCAAAGCCGAAGCGACGGCCGCCCTTCACCACCTTGGCGACGCGGTTGATGTGGACGAGCTTGTCGACGAATTCGCTGTCGCGCTCTTCGCCGCCCCGCTCACGGTCCCTGCCGTGCTCCCGCCGCCGACCTTGTTCTGCCATGACCTTGCGTTCTCCGAATTGATGTGATCCGCGCGGTGACGCGGGATCAGAAGCTCAGGCCGCCCTCGCGAGCGGCGTCCGCCAGCGCCTTGACGCGGCCGTGATAGATGTAGCCGCCCCGGTCGAACACGACGGCTTCGACGCCCGCCGCCTTGGCGCGTTCCGCCACAAGGCGGCCGACCTCGGCTGCCGCGGCCGAATCGGCGCCGGTCTTCAGCTTCTCGCGAAGATCCCTGTCGAGCGACGAAGCAGCGGCGACGGTGTGTCCGCGCGCATCGTCGATCACTTGGGCATAGATGTGCTGCGACGAGCGGAACACGGACAGCCGCGGACGACCGTTGGCGGCCCTCAGGAGCGCCTTGCGAACCCGCTGCTTGCGGCGCAGCGTGCCGGGTTTCTTGGTTGCCATGGTTGTCACCCGTTACTTCTTCTTGCCTTCCTTGCGGAAGATGAACTCGCCGGCGTACTTCACGCCCTTGCCCTTGTAAGGCTCCGGGGCGCGCCAGCGGCGGATTTCGGCGGCGACCTGGCCGACCTTCTGCTTGTCGATGCCGGAGATCACCACCTCGGTGGGCCGCGGCGTCGCCACCTGGATGCCTTCCGGGATCGGATAGTTGACATCGTGGCTGTAGCCGAGCGCCAGGTTGAGGCTCTTGCCCTGAACCTGCGCGCGGTAACCAACGCCGGTGATCTCCAGGCGCTTCTCGAAGCCGTCGGTGACACCGGTGACGATGTTCTGCACAAGCGTGCGCGACATGCCCCACATGGCGCGCGCCGCCTTGGACTCATCCCGCGGCTGCACGGCGATGCCGTCCGCCGTCATCTCGGCGCCGACCTGCTCCACCAGCTGCACGGCGAGCTGCCCCTTGGGGCCCTTCGCAGTGACCGTCTGGCCATCGACGTTCGCCGTGACGCCCTTGGGCACCGGCACCGGCTTCTTGCCAATTCGCGACATTGTTCTCTACCGTTCCTCAATCGTCCGCAGCGTCAGAAGACACGGCAGAGCACCTCGCCGCCGACATTCTGCGTGCGCGCGTCGTGATCGGACATGACGCCCTTCGGCGTCGACAGGATCGACACGCCCAGGCCGTCCGAAACGCGCGGAATGTTGCGCACCGACGAATACACCCGACGGCCCGGCTTAGAGACCCTCTGGATCTCGCGGATGACCGGTTGGCCGTCGAAGTACTTCAGTTCAATCTGGAACTCGGCCTTGCCGTTAAGCTCCACCTGCGAGTAGCCGCGGATGTAGCCTTCGGATTCCAGAACATCCAGCACCCGTGCGCGCATGGTGGAGGCCGGCGTGGCGACGGTTGGCCGCTTGCGCATCTGCGCGTTGCGGATGCGGGTCAGCATGTCGCCGATCGGATCGTTCATCAGCATTTTCGATTCCTCACCAGCTCGACTTCACCATGCCGGGGATCTTGCCCTCGTTGCCCATCTTCCGCAGTGCGATCCGGCTCATCTTGAGCTTGCGGTAATAGGCGCGAGGGCGGCCCGTCATTTCGCAGCGATTGCGCACGCGGGTAGCCGACGAGTTGCGTGGCAGTTCGGCAAGCTTCAGGCGCGCTGCGAAGCGGTCCTGCTCGCTGATGCTCTCATCCTCGGCCCTTGCCTTAAGCGCAGCGCGCTTGTCGGCATACTGCGCCGCCAGGGCAATCCGCCGCTTGTTCTTCTCGATCGCGCTCTTCTTCGCCATCGTTCTAACCTTTCGATCCCGTCGAGCCCGGCTTACTGCCGGAAGGGGAAGTTCAGGGCCTTCAGCAGGGCCCGGGCCTCGTCGTCGCTTCTCGCCGTCGTGCAGACGATCACGTCCATGCCCCAGATCTGATCAACCTGGTCGTAGTTGATCTCCGGGAAGATGATGTGCTCCTTGATGCCGAGCGCGAAGTTGCCACGTCCGTCGAAGCTCTTGGCGTTGAGGCCGCGGAAGTCGCGCACCCGCGGCAGCGCCACGGTGACCAGGCGATCGAGGAACTCGAACATCCGCTGGCGCCGCAGGGTCACCTTGGCGCCGATCGGCATGCCTTCGCGCAGCTTGAACGTCGCGATGGAGGTGCGCGCCTTGGTGATCACCGGCTTCTGGCCGGCGATACGCGCCAGGTCTTCCGCCGCCGACTGGACCTTCTTGGAATCCCCGACGGCCTCGCCGACGCCCATGTTCAGCACGATCTTCTCGAGCCGCGGCACAGTCAGTTCGTTGGTGTAGCCGAACTGCTCCTTGAGCTTCGGCACCACCTCATCGCGGTAGAACTTCTGCAGCCGCGGCTCGTAGCCGTCGGCCAATGCTGCTTCAGCCATCGATAGTCTCTCCCGACGCCTTTGCGAAGCGGACCTTGCGGCCGTCCTCCAGCGTCTTGAAGCCGACGCGCGTCGGCTTGCCGGTTGTCGGATCGGCGAGCGCGATGTTGGACAGGTGGATGGGCGCTTCCTTGCGCACCAACCCGCCCTGTTCGGCTGCCGTCTGCTTCTGGTGGCGGACCACCACGTTTACGCCGCGCACCAGCGCGCGCTCATCCTTGGGCATCACCTGGAGGACCTCGCCGGAGCGGCCCTTGTCGCGCCCGGTGAGGACGACGACGTTGTCGCCCTTCTTAATCTTCGCGGCCATTACAGAACCTCCGGCGCGAGAGAGATGATCTTCATATGGTTGCGGGCGCGCAGCTCGCGCGGCACCGGTCCGAAGATGCGGGTGCCCACCGGCTCCTGCTTGTTGTCGATCAGCACCGCCGCGTTCTTGTCGAAGCGGATCACGCTGCCGTCGGCGCGGCGGATGTCCTTGGCCGTGCGGACCACGACCGCCTTCATCACGTCGCCCTTCTTGACGCGGCCGCGCGGGATGGCCTCCTTGACGGAGACGACGATGATGTCCCCGACATGGGCGTATTTGCGCTTGGAGCCGCCCAGCACCTTGATGCACTGCACCCGGCGTGCGCCGGAATTGTCGGCGACATCGAGATTCGTCTGCATTTGAATCATGGCATCATGTCCTGTTCCAGGCCGGTTTCCGGCGAGCACGATTGCCAGCCGGACTAGACCTGAGGGGGGACTTCGCATCCCCCTCCTGTTCACCCGGCAAGCGCCCCGCGCCGCCGGCTTCAAATCATTCGCTGCCGAGGCCGACCGCCGACTTCACCGAGGATACGACCCCAGCAACCAGGCCCTGCTCGGAGCCGCCCTCGTCGCCGCTGACGATCTCCCAGGTCTTCAGCTTCGAATGCGGCTTTGACTCCCGGATGGAGACGAGGTCGCCGACCTTGGCCGTGTTCGCCTCGTCATGCGCGTGGTAGTTCTTGGTGCGTCGCACCGTTTTTTTCATGACGGGGTGGGTGAAGCGACGCTCCACCTTCACGACAATCGTCTTGTCCTGTTTGTCGCTAACGACGACGCCCTGCAATACGCGCTTCGGCATCGCTCTCTCCTAAGCCTTGGTCGCCGCAGCGCGCTTCTGCGCGGCGATGGTTTTCACCCGCGCGATGTCGCGGCGGACTTCCTTGATCCGCGCCGTCTTCTCCAGCTGCCCGGTGGCGCGCTGGAAGCGCAGGTTGAATTGCTCCTTCTTGAGGCTGGCAAGCTGGTCGGTCAGCTCGTCCGGCGTCTTGGAGCGGATGTCTTCGGCCTTCATGATCTCAACCCCCGTCAGTCCGCGACGCGCGTCACGACGCGCGTGCGGATCGGCAGCTTGGCCGCGCCGAGGCGCAGCGCCTCGCGCGCCGTTTCCTCGTTGACGCCGTCGATCTCGAACATGATGCGGCCTGGCGCGACGCGCGCCGCCCACAGCTCGATTGCGCCCTTGCCCTTGCCCATGCGAACTTCGGTCGGCTTCTTGGTGATCGGCACGTCCGGGAAGATGCGGATCCAGACGCGGCCGGCACGCTTCATCTGGCGCGTGATGGCGCGCCGGGCGGCTTCGATCTGGCGTGCGGTGACCCGCTCCGGCTCCAGGGCCTTCAGGCCGAAGGAGCCGAAATTCAGCAGCGTGCCGCCCTTGGCGGTGCCGTGAATGCGGCCCTTGAAGGCCTTGCGGAACTTGGTGCGCTTTGGTTGCAGCATCGTTCTTCTCTCTTAATTCGCTCAGGCGGCCTGATGGCTGCGGCGACCCGTATCCGAGCCCTCCATCGCGCGCTTTTCCGACGCGAACGGGTCGTGCTCGAGGATCTCGCCCTTGAAGATCCACACCTTCACGCCGATCGTGCCATAGGCAGTGTGCCCGGTAGCCACGCCGTAATCGACGTCCGCCCGCAGCGTATGCAGCGGCACCCGGCCCTCGCGATACCACTCGGCGCGGGCGATCTCGGCCCCGCCGAGGCGGCCCGAGCAGTTGATGCGGATGCCGCCGGCGCCAAGCCGCATTGCCGACTGCACGGCGCGCTTCATCGCCCGGCGGAACGCGACGCGGCGCTCAAGTTGCTGGGCGATCGACTGGGCAACCAGGTGGGCGTCGATCTCGGGCTTGCGGACCTCGACGATGTTGATGTGCACCTCGGACTTCGTCATCGAGGCGACCTTCTTGCGAAGCTTCTCGATGTCGGCGCCCTTCTTGCCGATCACGATGCCCGGACGCGCCGTGTGGATCGTCACGCGGCACTTCCTGTGCGGGCGCTCGATCACGATCCGCGAAACGCCGGCCTGCTTCAGGTCTTCCATCAGCGCTTCACGGATGCGCACGTCCTCGTGCAACAGCGAGCCGTATTCGCCGGTGTTTGCGAACCAGCGGGAGTCCCAGGTCTTGTTGATACCCAGCCGCAGGCCGATCGGATTGACTTTCTGTCCCATAGGTCAGGCGCTTTCTTCGACTTGGCGGACGACGACGGTCAGGTTTGAGAATGGCTTCAGGATTCGACCGACCCGACCGCGGGCGCGCGGGCTGAAGCGCTTCATCACAAGCGCCTTGCCGACGTGGGCTTCCGCGACGATCAGGCTGTCCACGTCCAGATCGTGATTGTTCTCCGCATTCGCAATGGCGCTCTGCAAGGTTTTGCGAACCTCGCCGGCGATGCGCTTGCGCGAGAACTGCAGGTCGGCGAGCGCTGCCGAAACCTTCTTGCCGCGGATCAGCGCGGCGACGAGGTTCAGCTTCTGCGGGCTGACACGCACCATGCGGCGGACAGCTTGCGCTTCCTTTTCGCTCAGCGTGCGTTCGCGTTTGGCCTTGCCCATGATTATCTCCGCTTCGCCTTCTTGTCGGCCGCGTGCCCGTAATAGGTGCGGGTCGGCGCGAACTCGCCGAACTTGTGGCCGATCATGTCTTCCGAGACGGCGACCGGAATGTGCTTCTGGCCGTTGTAAACGCCGAAGGTGAGGCCGACGAACTGGGGCAGGATCGTGGAGCGACGGCTCCAGATCTTGATCACTTCGTTGCGGCCGGACGACCGGCTCTTGTCGGCCTTCTTCAGAAGGTAACCGTCGAAGAACGGACCTTTCCAAACTGAACGCGCCACGTGTTTCTCCTAACCTCTGCCTCAGCGGCCCTTGCGGGCATGCCGCGAGCGCAGGATGAATTTCGTCGATTGCTTGTTGGAGCGGGTCTTCTTGCCTTTGGTCGGCTTGCCCCAGGGAGTGACCGGATGCCGGCCGCCCGAGGTGCGGCCCTCGCCGCCGCCATGCGGGTGGTCGACGGGGTTCATCGCAACGCCGCGCACGCTCGGCTTCCAGCCCAGCCAGCGGTTGCGACCGGCCTTGCCGATCGAGATGTTGGAATGGTCCGGGTTGGAGACCGCGCCGACCGTGGCCATGCAGTCGCCATGCACCAGGCGCTGCTCGCCCGATCCGAGCTTCACGATGGCATAGCCCTGATCGCGACCGACGATCTGCGCGTAGGCGCCAGCCGAGCGGGCCATCTGGCCGCCGCGGCCGATCTTCATCTCGACATTGTGGACGATGGTGCCGATCGGCATGGAGCGCATCGGCATCGCATTGCCGGGCTTCACGTCCACCAGCTCGCCGGCAATTACCGAGTCGCCCTGGGCGAGACGCTGCGGCGCCAGGATGTAGGCGAGCTCGCCGTCCTCGTAACGGATCAGCGCAATGAATGCGGAGCGGTTCGGGTCGTATTCCAGCCGCTCGACCGTACCGGGCACGTCGAACTTCCTGCGCTTGAAGTCGACCATGCGGTAGGTCCGCTTGTGGCCGCCACCCCGCCCGAATGCGGTTACCCTGCCATGATTGTTGCGGCCGCCGCTCTTGGTCAGGCCCTCGGTCAAGGACTTGACCGGCTTGCCCTTCCAAAGGCCCGAGCGGTCGACGAGGACCAGCTGGCGCTGGCCGGGCGTCGTCGGGTTGAATGATTTCAGTGCCATCGGTGTTCTTTCCGAATTCTTCGCGAGCTGCCCTTAGAGGCCGGTCGTCACGTCGATTGAATGGCCTTCGGCCAGAGTCACGATCGCCTTCTTGAAGTCCTTCTGGCGGCCGCTGATGCCGCGGAAGCGCTTCTTCTTGCCCTTGCGGACCAGCGTGTTGACGCCATCCACCTTAACGCTGAACAGCGCTTCGACCGCCGCCTTGATCTCCGGCTTCGTCGCCGTGCCGGCCACCCGGAACACAACCTGGTTGTGCTCGGAAGCCATCGTCGACTTCTCGGTGATCACCGGCGCGATGATCGTGTCGTAGTGCTTAAGATCCGGCATTGAACCGCTCCTCGATCGCCTGGACGGCGGCCCGGGTCAGGACCAGCGTGTCGCGGCGAAGGATATCGTAGACGTTGATGCCCTGGATCGGCAGCACGTCGACCTGGGGGATGTTGCGCGCGGCGCGACCGAAATTCTCATCGATCTCCGTCCCGCCGATGATCAGCGCGTTGGACCAGCCGAGCCCGGCGAACTGCGCCAGCAGCGCCTTGGTCTTGGCGTCGGCCACCTGCAGGTCCTCGACGACGACCACGGACGAGGTCTTCGCCTTGGCCGAAAGCGCATGCTTCAGCGCCAGGGCGCGGACCTTCTTCGGCAGGTCGATCGCATGGCTGCGCACCACCGGGCCGAAGGCACGGCCGCCGCCGCGGAACTGCGGCGCCGCCTTGTTGCCGTGGCGGGCGCTGCCGGTGCCCTTCTGCTTGTACATCTTCTTGGAGGTGGCTTTCACCTCCGAGCGGCCCTTGGTCTTGTGGGTGCCCTGCTGCCGCTTCAGCTCCTGGTACCGCACCATGCGGTGCAGGATGTCGGCGCGCGGCTCCAGCCCGAAGACCTCGTCGGAAACGGTCACCGTTCCCGCGGTCTCGCCGGCGAGCGTCTTGACTTGCAGTTCCATCAGGCTTCTCCGCCTTGCGCAGGTTCCGCCTCGGCGGTTTCGGCCGCTGGGGCCTGGCTTGCGCCATCAGTCTTGGCGCGGATCGCCGCCGGGGTCGGCAGGCCGGCCGGTGCGGCGCGCTTGGCCGCGTCGCGGATGAAGATCCAGCCGCCCTTGGCGCCAGGGACGGCGCCGCGGATCAGGATGAAGCCCTGCTCGGGGTCGGTGCGCACGATCTGCAGGTTCTGCGTCGTGACGCGCTCGTCGCCCATATGGCCGGCCATCTTCTTGCCCTTGAACACCTTGCCGGGGTCCTGGCGCTGACCGGTCGAGCCGTGCGAGCGGTGCGTCACGGAGGCGCCGTGAGAAGCGCGGCCGCCACCGAAATTGTGCCGCTTCATCGAACCGGCGAAGCCCTTGCCGATCGAGGTGCCGGTCACGTCGACATACTGGCCGGGCAGGAAATGCTCGGCCGTGATCTCGGCGCCGACCTCGATGAGGTTCTCCGGGCTGACGCGGAACTCGGCCAGCTTGCGTTTGGGCTCCACCTCGGCCTTGGCGAAGTGACCGCGCTCGCCGCGCGTCACGTTCTTGATCTTGCGCGTGCCGACGCCGAGCTGGACCGCCGTATAGCCGTCCTTCTCCGCCGTGCGCTGCGCCACGACCTGGCAATTGTCGACGCGGAGAACCGTGACGGGCACATGCTCGCCGGCTTCCGTGTAGACCCGGGTCATCCCCAGTTTCTGTGCGATCACGCCTGAACGCATTGTCTTAAAACCCCTTCCGGGCCTGTCCCTTACAGCTTGATCTCGACGTCGACGCCGGCCGCAAGGTCGAGCTTCATCAAAGCATCGACGGTCTGCGGGGTCGGCTCGATGATGTCGAGCAGCCGCTTGTGGGTGCGGATTTCGAACTGCTCACGGCTCTTCTTGTCGACGTGCGGCGAGCGGTTGACGGTGAACTTCTCGATCCGGCTCGGCAGCGGGATCGGGCCGCGCACCTGCGCGCCGGTCCGCTTTGCCGTCGATACGATCTCCGCGGTCGAAGAATCGAGCACGCGATGGTCGAACGCCTTGAGGCGGATGCGAATGTTCTGGCCGTTCATGTGTCTTGCCTCTTGATGGAGTGGGGCGCGGCGTCTGCCGCGCCCTGTCCGTCTGCTTACTTGTCGAGGATGGTGGCGACGATGCCGGCGCCCACCGTGCGGCCGCCTTCGCGGATGGCGAAGCGCAGCTTCTCCTCCATGGCGATCGGCACGATCAGCTCGACCGTCATCTCCACGTTGTCGCCCGGCATCACCATTTCCGTGCCTTCCGGCAGCTGCACCACGCCGGTCACGTCCGTGGTGCGGAAATAGAATTGCGGCCGGTAGTTGGTGAAGAACGGCGTGTGCCGGCCGCCCTCCTCCTTGGTCAGGATGTAGGCTTCCGCCGTGAACTTCTTGTGCGGCTTCACCGAACCCGGCTTGCACAGCACCTGGCCGCGCTCCACGTCCTCGCGGCCGATGCCGCGCAAGAGCGCGCCGACGTTGTCGCCCGCCTGGCCCTGGTCCAGCAGCTTGCGGAACATCTCGACGCCCGTCACCACCGTCTTGGTGGTGTCGCGGATGCCGACGATCTCGACTTCCTCGCCCACCTTGACGACCCCGCGCTCGACACGCCCGGTCACCACCGTGCCGCGGCCGGAGATGGAGAACACGTCCTCGATCGGCATCAGGAACGGCATGTTGATCGGCCGCTCCGGCGTCGGGATATAGGCATCCACCTGCGCCAGGAGCTCGCGCACCGCGTTCTCGCCCATCGCCGCGTCGCCGCCTTCCAGAGCAACCAGCGCCGAGCCCTTGACGATCGGAACGTCGTCGCCGGGGAACTGGTAAAGGCTGAGCAGCTCCCGCACCTCCAGCTCGACCAGCTCAAGCAGCTCCGGGTCGTCGACCATGTCGACCTTGTTCATGAACACCACCAGTGCCGGCACGCCGACCTGGCGCGCCAGCAGGATGTGCTCGCGGGTCTGCGGCATCGGGCCGTCGGCGGCAGACACCACCAGGATGGCGCCGTCCATCTGCGCCGCGCCGGTGATCATGTTCTTCACGTAGTCGGCGTGCCCGGGGCAGTCGACGTGCGCGTAGTGCCGCGCTTCCGTCTCGTATTCCACATGCGCCGTGTTGATGGTGATGCCGCGCGCCTTTTCCTCCGGCGCCGCGTCGATCTGGTCATAAGCGCGGAACTCGCCGAAATACTTGGTGATCGCCGCCGTCAGCGTCGTCTTGCCATGATCGACGTGACCGATCGTGCCAATGTTCACATGCGGCTTGGTGCGCGCAAACTTCTCTTTACCCATGGATTCTCTCCGTCTGACTTGTGTGCTGGACCGTCCGGATCAGGCGTATTTCGCCTGGATTTCCTGGGCGACCTGGTTTGGCACTTGTTCGTAGTGGTCGAACTGCATGGTGTAGCTCGCCCGGCCCTGGCTCATGGAGCGCAGGGTGTTGACGTAGCCGAACATGTTGGCGAGCGGGACGAATGCCGTGATGACGTTCGCATTGCCGCGCATGTCCTGGCCCTGGATCTGGCCGCGCCGGGAATTGAGGTCCCCGATAACCGACCCGACATATTCCTCCGGGCTGACGCACTCTACCTTCATGATCGGTTCGAGCAGCGCGGGGTTGGCCCGCGTCAGTCCCTCCCGAAGCGCCGCACGCGACGCGATCTCGAACGCAATCGCCGAGGAGTCGACCTCGTGGTAGGCGCCGTCGATCAGCTGAACCTTGACGTCAACGACCGGGAAGCCGGCCAGAGGACCGGAGGTCATCACCGAGTTGAGGCCCTTCTCGACGCCGGGAATGTATTCCTTCGGCACAACGCCGCCGATGATCTTGTTCTCGAAGGCGAAGCCCGCGCCCGCCTCGTTCGGCTCGATGGCAAACTTCACCCGCGCGAACTGGCCGGTGCCCCCGGTCTGCTTCTTGTGAGTGTAGTCGATCTCGGTCGGCTTGCGGATCGTCTCGCGATAGGCGACCTGCGGAGCGCCGACATTGACGTTGATGTTGTACGGCGCGCGCCGGAGGATATCGATCTTGATGTCCAGGTGCAGTTCGCCCATCCCCTTGATGATGGTCTGGCCGGACTCCTGGTCCGTCGAGACGCTGAACGAGGGGTCCTCGCCGGCGAGCTTTTGCAGCGCCACGCCGAGCTTCTCCTGGTCCTGCTTGGAGGCGGCTTCCACCGCCATCTCGATGACCGGGGCCGGGAACTCCATCTTCTCCAGGATCACCGGCTTCATCGGATCGCACAGCGTATCGCCGGTGCGGGTGTCCTTGAGGCCAACGAATGCGACGATGTCGCCGGCATAGGCTTCTTCGATGTCCTCGCGGGAATTGGCGTGCATCAGCACCATGCGGCCGACGCGCTCCTTCTTCTCCTTGGTGGAGTTGAGGAGAGCCATGCCCTTCTGCACCTTGCCGGAATAAACGCGGGCGAAGGTCAGGATGCCAAACGGATCCTCAATGATCTTGAACGCGAGCATCGACAGCGGCTCGTCGTCGGTGGAGGCGCGGGTGATCTCCTCGCCAGTCTTGACGTCGATGCCCTTCGTCGGCGGCACGTCGACGGGCGACGGAAGGTAGTCCACCACCGCGTCCAGCAGCGTCTGCACGCCCTTGTTCTTGAAGGCCGAGCCGGCAAGCACGGGGAAATACGCAGACGTCAGCACGGCCTTGCGGATCAGCCGCTTCAGCGTCGCCTCGTCCGGCTCCGTGCCGTCGAGGTAAGCGGACATCGCCTCGTCGTCGAGCTCGACCGAGGCTTCGATCAGCTCCATGCGCGCGGCTTCGGCACGCTCCTGCATGTCCGCCGGAATATCCTCGTCGTGGAAGTTGGCGCCGAGCGCCTCGGTTTCCCAGACGACCGCCTTCATGCGGACGAGGTCGACGATGCCGCGGAAATTGCTCTCCGAGCCGATCGGCAGCTGAATCGGGAACGCGCGAGCGCCGAGGCGCTGCTTGATGTCGCGCAGGCACAGATCGAAGTCGGCGCCTGTCTTGTCCATCTTGTTGCAGAACACGATGCGCGGGACACGATACTTGTCGCCCTGGCGCCATACGGTTTCCGTCTGCGGCTCCACGCCCTGGTTGGAATCGAGCACACATACGGCGCCGTCGAGCACGCGAAGCGAGCGCTCTACCTCGATGGTAAAGTCGACGTGCCCGGGGGTGTCGATGATGTTCAGGCGCTTGCCGTTCCAGAAGGTCGTCGTAGCGGCCGACGTGATCGTGATGCCGCGCTCCTGCTCCTGCTCCATGTAGTCCATGGTGGCAGCGCCGTCGTGCACTTCACCGATCTTGTGAGACTTGCCCGAATAATAAAGCACGCGCTCGGTCGTGGTCGTCTTGCCGGCATCGATGTGGGCCATGATGCCGAAGTTGCGGTAGTCTTCGATTTTATGCGTGCGGGGCATGAGGGTCGTCTCGTGTTCTTGGGCTTTACCAGCGGTAATGCGAGAAGGCGCGGTTGGCTTCCGCCATCCGGTGCGTGTCTTCGCGCTTCTTCACCGCGTTGCCGCGATTGTTTGCAGCATCCATGAGCTCGCCGGAGAGGCGATCGACCATGGTGCGTTCGTTGCGGCCGCGAGCGGCCGTGATGAGCCAGCGGATGGCCAGCGCCTGGCGGCGCTCCATGCGGACTTCCACCGGAACCTGGTAGGTGGCGCCGCCGACCCGGCGCGAACGCACCTCGATCTGCGGCATGACGTTCTCCAGCGCGGTGTGGAACACCGCCAGCGGATCCTGGCGCACGCGGCGCTCGACCTGATCAAGCGCGCCGTAGACGATTGCCTCGGCGACCGACTTCTTGCCGGCATACATGACGGAATTCATGAACTTGGAAACGATCTGGTCGCCGAACTTGGCGTCCGGGATGATTTCCCGCTTCTCGGCACGATGGCGTCGCGACATGAATAGTTCCTCAGTCGATTCTTGTGGCGCTTGGCGCCGGTTACTTCGGCCGCTTGGCGCCGTAGAGTGAGCGGCGCTGGCGACGATCCTTAACGCCCTGGGTGTCGAGCACGCCGCGCAGGATGTGGTAGCGAACGCCCGGCAAATCCTTGACGCGGCCGCCGCGGATCATCACCACCGAGTGCTCCTGGAGGTTATGGCCCTCCCCCGGGATGTAGCCGATCACTTCGTAGCCGTTGGTCAGCCGCACCTTGGCGACCTTGCGAAGCGCCGAGTTCGGCTTCTTCGGGGTGGTCGTATAGACGCGGGTGCAAACGCCGCGCTTCTGCGGGTTGGCGTCAAGCGCCGGCACCTTGTTGCGCCGCGGCTTGTCGGTGCGCGGCTTGCGGATCAACTGGTTGATCGTCGGCATTCGTGTGTTCCGGCCTTTGTCCTGCGTATGAGCGCATACGAAAGAAAACACACCGTCCGCTCGGGATGAGCGGCGGTGCTGCAAAGCAGAGGATCGCGCGCCCCGGCAGGGCGGCGATCATGATCTCGTACTCAGCGTCAGTTCCCTGGCAGCGTCTAAGTCGACTGGGTCTCGCGCGAAACGCAAAACCGGACTCGGCTTACCGGCCTGCCCTTGGGTTTCCCTGATCTAGAGATTGGCGAGGGAAGCGTCAACCCCACAGCGCTGTCGCGCGCGGGAAATTTGCCGGTCAGCTCAGATACGGCAATGCTGCCAGCATCGTGTAGCCCGCGGTCAGGCCGACAAACAGAACTGCGCGCCAAACCAGGCCGAGCGACATCGATAACCCCAGTTACCGGCCAAATCCCAGCCGGCGGCAGACAACTTCGCCCCGCCGCCTTTTGGGCGCGGATCGATCGCTTCCTGCTTTGAGTGGAAGCCCCCGCTCCCGGCGCGACTCTCTATGCGAGCCGGGTCGCGCCGACAATCAACACGAAACATATTAGCAATTTGTTTCCCACGCTGTTGCCGCCCGGGAACACAGGGTCGCTGGTTAGTGAAACGTAAAAGGCCGCCCGAAGGCGGCCTTTTGATTGCTTCATTCGCGGTGGGCCTATTCGGCCGCCTCGGTCGCCATGTCGGGGATGGCGACGCGGGCGGCCAGTGCCGTGCGCTTGCGCTCTTCCTCCAGGATGAGCTCGTCGCGGCGGTGGGCCACCTGGCGCAGGCGGCTCATCGTGCCGCCCGTGCCGGCCGGGATAAGCCGGCCGACGATGACGTTCTCCTTGAGTCCCTCCAGCGTGTCCGTCTTGCCGTTGACGGCGGCATCGGTGAGCACGCGGGTAGTCTCTTGGAAGGAGGCCGCCGAGATGAACGAACGGGTCTGCAGGCTCGCCTTGGTGATGCCGAGCAGGACCGGAACGGCCGTGGCCTGTTCCTTCGCCTCGTCGCGCAGCGCCGCGTTGATCTCGTCGAGCTCCAGGCGGTCGATCTGCTCGCCGGCGATCAGGTCGGATTCGCCCGCGTTCGTCACTTCCACCTTCTGCAGCATCTGCCGGACAATCACCTCGATGTGCTTGTCGTTGATGAGCACGCCCTGCAGCCGGTAGACCTCCTGGATCTCGTTGACGAGGTAGGCCGCGAGATCCTCGACGCCCTTGATGGACAGGATGTCGTGCGGAGCCGGCAGGCCATCGAGGATGAAGTCGCCCTTCTCGATGGCATCGCCTTCCTGGAGATGGAACGGACGACCCTTCGGGATGAGATACTCGATTGGCTCACGGCCTTCCTCGGTCGGCTCGATGATGATCCGGCGCTTGTTCTTGTAGTCGCGCCCGAACCGCACGGTTCCGCTCATCTCAGCAATGATCGCGTGGTCCTTCGGACGACGCGCCTCGAACAGTTCCGCCACCCGCGGCAGACCGCCGGTGATGTCGCGGGTCTTGGCGCTTTCCAGAGGAATACGCGCGATCACGTCGCCCGGCCTGACGGTCTGGCCGGGATCCACCGGCAGAACGGCTTCCACCGAGAGCAGGTAGCGGGCGTCACCGCCGCGTTCCAGCTTCAGCGGCTTGCCTTCCTTGTCGCGGATCACCACGGCCGGCTTCAGGTCGGACGAGCGCGGATTGGCGCGCCAATCCGTGACCACCCGCTTGGTGATGCCGGTCGACTCGTCGGCGGTCTCCGCAACCGAGGCGCCCTCGACGAGGTCCTCGTATTCCAGCACGCCGCCCACCTCGGTGATGATCGGACGGGTATACGGGTCCCACTCGGCGATGCGCTGGCCGCGGCGGACGGTGTCTCCGTCGTCCACGAACAAACGAGCGCCGTAGGCCACGCGGTGCGTCGCCCTCTCCTCGCCGCCCTCGTCGAGGATGACGACCTGGACGTTGCGGCCCATCACCACCAGTCGCTTGCTCGAATCCATCACCACTGAGCGGTTGCGGATCTCCACCCTGCCCTCGAAGCTCGATTCGAGGAATGACTGGTCGACCACCTGCGCCGTTCCGCCGATGTGGAAGGTACGCATGGTGAGCTGGGTGCCCGGCTCGCCGATGGACTGCGCCGCGATGACGCCGACCGCTTCACCCATGTTGACCGGGGTGCCGCGGGCGAGGTCGCGGCCGTAACACTTGCCGCAGACGCCGTACTTCTGCTCGCAGGTCAGCACCGAGCGGATCTTCACCGCCTGGACGCCGGCGGCCTCGATCGCCTCGATGTGCGCCTCTTCCATCAGCGTGCCCGCCGGGACGATCACCTCGCCGGTCGCCGGCGCGTGGATGTCCTCCACGTTGGTGCGGCCGAGGACGCGCGACCCCAGCGATGCGACCACCTGGCCGGCATCGATGATGGCCTGCATGGTGAGGCCGTTCTCCGAGCCGCAATCGTCGACCGTGATAATGCAGTCCTGCGCGACATCCACGAGACGCCGCGTCAGATAGCCGGAATTGGCCGTCTTGAGCGCTGTGTCAGCGAGACCCTTACGGGCGCCGTGCGTGGAGTTGAAATACTCCAGGACCGACAGCCCCTCCTTGAAGTTGGAGATGATCGGGCTTTCGATGATCTCGCCCGACGGCTTGGCCATGAGGCCGCGCATGCCGGCAAGCTGCTTCATCTGGGCGGGCGAGCCGCGGGCTCCCGAATGCGACATCATGTAGATGGAGTTCACCTGCTTCTGCCGGCCCGTCTCCGGATCGAACTCCACCGCCTGGATGCGCTTCATCATCTCGTCGGCGACGCGGTCAGTGCACTTGGCCCAGGCGTCGACGACCTTGTTGTACTTCTCGCCCTGGGTGATCAGGCCGTCATTGTACTGCTGCTCGTATTCGCCGGCGAGCGCGCGCGTCTCCGCCACAAGGGCGGCCTTGGTGTCGGGGATCACCATGTCGTCCTTGCCGAACGAAATGCCCGCCTTGGCCGCCTGGGTGAAGCCCAGCTGCATGATCCGGTCGCAGAAGATCACCGTCTCCTTCTGGCCTGTATGCCGGTACACGGCATCGATCATCCGGCTGATTTCCTTCTTGGTCATCAGCTTGTTGCAGATGTCGAACGGCACGTTGGCGTGCTTGGGAAGGAGATCGCCGATCATCATGCGGCCCGGGGTGGTCTCGTAGATCTTCGAAACCGGCTTGCCTTCGGCGTCCACCGTCTTGAAGCGGCTGCGAACCTTGGCGTGCAAGGTCACCGCCCCCGACTCCAGCGCGTGTGCGAGTTCGCCCATGTTGCCGAATGCCATGCCCTCGCCCGGCTCCTTCTCCTGCATCAGGGAGAGGTAGTACAGCCCGAGGACAATGTCCTGCGACGGCACGATGATCGGCTGACCGTTGGCTGGATGCAGGATGTTGTTGGTCGACATCATCAGCACGCGGGCTTCCAGCTGCGCCTCGAGCGACAGCGGGACGTGCACGGCCATCTGGTCGCCGTCGAAGTCGGCGTTAAAGGCGGCGCAGACGAGCGGATGCAGCTGGATTGCCTTGCCCTCGATCAGCACCGGCTCGAAGGCCTGGATGCCCAGGCGGTGCAGGGTCGGGGCACGATTCAGCATCACCGGATGTTCGCGGATGACCTCGTCGAGGATATCCCAGACCTCCGGCTTCTCCTTCTCGACCAGCTTCTTCGCCTGCTTGACGGTTGACGAATAGCCCTTCGCGTCGAGCCGCGCATAGATGAACGGCTTGAACAGCTCGAGCGCCATCTTCTTCGGCAGGCCGCACTGGTGCAGTTTCAGCTCCGGGCCGACCACGATGACCGAGCGGCCGGAATAGTCGACGCGCTTGCCGAGCAGGTTCTGCCGGAACCGGCCCTGCTTGCCCTTCAGCATGTCGGACAGCGACTTCAGCGGGCGCTTGTTGGTGCCCGTGATGACGCGGCCGCGGCGGCCGTTGTCGAACAGCGCATCCACCGCTTCCTGAAGCATGCGCTTTTCGTTGCGGATGATGATGTCCGGCGCACGCAGCTCGATCAGCCGCTTCAGGCGGTTGTTGCGGTTGATGACGCGGCGGTAGAGGTCGTTCAGGTCGGACGTGGCGAAGCGGCCGCCGTCGAGCGGCACCAGCGGGCGCAGGTCGGGCGGGATCACCGGGATCACCGTCATGATCATCCATTCCGGGCGATTGCCGGACAGGACGAAGGCCTCGATCAGTTTCAGCCGCTTGGCCAGCTTTTTCGGCTTCAGCTCCGACTTCGACTCGGCGATCTCCTGACGCAGCTGGACGATCTCGCGCTCAAGGTTAAGCGCCATCAGCATTTCGCGAACGGCTTCCGCCCCGATCATCGCGGTGAACGAATCGGCGCCGTACTGGTCCTGCGCGTCGATGAACTCGTCTTCGGTGAGGAGCTGCTTCTCGGTGAGCGGCGTGATGCCGGGCTCAACGACGATGTAGTTCTCGAAATAAAGGACGCGCTCGATATCCTTCAGCGTCATGTCGAGCATGAGTGCGATGCGGGACGGCAGCGACTTCAGGAACCAGATGTGGGCTACGGGAGCGGCCAGCTCGATATGGCCCATGCGGTCGCGCCGGACGCGCGCCAGGGTCACCTCGACGCCGCACTTCTCGCAGATAATTCCCTTGTACTTCATGCGCTTGTACTTGCCGCACAAGCACTCGTAGTCCTTGATCGGTCCAAAAATCCGGGCGCAGAACAACCCGTCACGTTCCGGCTTGAACGTGCGGTAGTTGATCGTCTCCGGCTTTTTGATCTCGCCGTAGGACCAGGACAGGATCTTTTCCGGGCTCGCCAGCGAGATACGGATCTGATCGAAGGTCTGCGCCTGGACCTGCGGGCTGAAGATGTTCATGACCTCTTGATTCATGGTCACTCCTTGGCCGTTGCCATGTGCCCCCGTTCGGGGCTGCTCGCCGCGCGGATGCCGCGGCACACAATAGAAAATCGTTGGACCGGGACGCCTCGAAGGCGTCCCGGTTGAGTCAGACCGAAGCCGTTACTCGGCGGCGTCGCGGAACTGCGTCTGGTCGTTGATCTGCGGGCGCACTTCCGTGTCCTGCAGGTCGACGTTGAGGCCGAGCGAGCGCATCTCCTTGACGAGCACGTTGAAGCTCTCGGGGATGCCGGCCTCGAACGTATCGTCGCCGCGGACGATCGCCTCGTAGACCTTTGTGCGGCCGGCCACGTCGTCCGACTTCACCGTCAGCATCTCCTGCAAGGTGTATGCTGCGCCGTAGGCTTCAAGGGCCCACACCTCCATTTCGCCGAACCGCTGGCCGCCGAACTGGGCTTTGCCGCCCAGCGGCTGCTGGGTGACCAGCGAATACGGCCCGATGGAGCGGGCGTGGATTTTGTCGTCGACGAGGTGGTGCAGCTTCAGCATGTAGATGTAGCCCACCGTCACGTCGCGGTCGAAAACCTCGCCCGTGCGCCCGTCGTGCAGCCTGGACTGGCCGGAGCTGTGCAGCCCCGCCTTTTCCAGAAGCTCGACGATGTTCTCCTCCTTGGCCCCATCGAAGACCGGCGTGGCGATCGGCACGCCATGCGTGAGCTGCTCGCTCAGCCGCACGACGGAATCGTCGTCGAAATCCTCGACGCGCTCGTTCTTCGGGTTGTCGCCGTAGAGGTCGTCGAGGATACCGCGCAAAGGCTTCACGTCACCGTTCCGCCGGTAGTCCTCCACCAGCTTGCCGACCTTCATGCCGAGGCCTGCGCAGGCCCAGCCGAGATGCGTCTCCAGGATCTGGCCGACGTTCATGCGGCTCGGTACACCCAACGGATTGAGCACGATATCAACGTGACGCCCGTCCTCCAGGAACGGCATGTCCTCGATCGGCACGATCTTGGACACGACGCCCTTGTTGCCATGGCGGCCGGCCATCTTGTCGCCCGGCTGGATCTTGCGCTTCACCGCGACGAAGACCTTGACCATCTTCATCACGCCCGGCGGCAGCTCGTCGCCGCGCTGCAGCTTCTCCACCTTGTCGATGAACCGGCTTTCCAGGCGTTTGCGGCTCTCGTCGTACTGGGCGCGCAGCGTCTCGATCTCGGTCATCAGCGCGTCGTCGGCGGTGGCGAACTGCCACCACTGGGAGCGCGGATTGGAGTCGAGAACCTCGGCGTCGATGGTGACTCCCTTCTTGAAGCCCTTCGGGCCGGAGGTCGCGACCTGGCCGGTCAGCATCTCGCGCAAACGACCGTAGATGTTGCGGTCAAGAATCGACTGCTCGTCGTCACGGTCCTTGGCGAGACGCTGGATTTCTTCGCGCTCGATCGCCATGGCACGCTCGTCCTTCTCGACGCCGTGGCGGTTGAAGACGCGCACTTCCACGACCGTGCCGAAGGTGCCTGGCGGCATGCGCAGCGAGGTGTCGCGCACGTCGGAGGCCTTCTCGCCGAAGATGGCGCGGAGCAGCTTCTCCTCCGGCGTCATCGGGCTTTCGCCCTTCGGCGTGATCTTGCCGACCAGGATATCGCCCGGCTTGGTCTCGGCGCCCACATAGACGATGCCCGCCTCGTCGAGGTTCTTCAGCGCCTCTTCCGACACGTTCGGGATGTCGCGCGTGATCTCTTCCGGCCCGAGCTTAGTGTCGCGCGCCATCACCTCGAATTCCTCGATGTGGATGGAGGTGAACACGTCGTCGCGGACGATCTTCTCCGACAGGAGGATGGAGTCCTCGAAGTTGTAGCCGTTCCACGGCATGAACGCGACGAGCACGTTGCGGCCGAGGGCCAGGTCGCCATGGTCCGTCGACGGGCCGTCGGCGATGATCTCGCCCTCGAGCACCCGGTCGCCGACGCTCACCAGCGGACGCTGCGTGATGCAGGTCGACTGGTTCGAGCGCTGGAACTTCTGCAGCCGGTAGATGTCGACGCCCGACCTGGACGAGTCGCGCTCCTCCGTCGCCCGCACCACGATGCGGGTGGCGTCGACCTGATCCACCACGCCGGTCCGGCGCGCCGCGATGGCGGCCCCGGAGTCACGGGCGACGATCGGCTCCATTCCGGTTCCGACGAACGGCGCCTCGGCGCGCACCAGCGGCACGGCCTGACGCTGCATGTTGGAGCCCATCAGGGCGCGGTTGGCGTCGTCGTTCTCCAGGAACGGGATCAGCGCCGCGGCGACCGAAACGAGCTGCTTCGGCGACACGTCCATCAGGTCCACCCGCTCGCGGGCGAACATGGCCACGTCGCCGCCGTGACGGCAGGTGACCAGTTCGTTCACAAACCGGCCCTGTTCGTCGAGCGGTGCGTTCGCCTGGGCGACCGTGTATTTGGACTCCTCCATGGCCGACAGGTAGACCACCTCGTCGGTGACCCGGCCGTCGACGATCTTGCGGTACGGGCTCTCGATGAAACCGTACTTGTTCACCCGCGCGAAGGTGGCGAGCGAGTTGATCAATCCGATGTTCGGCCCTTCCGGCGTTTCGATCGGGCAGATGCGGCCGTAATGCGTCGGGTGCACGTCGCGCACCTCGAAGCCGGCGCGCTCGCGCGTCAGACCGCCCGGGCCAAGCGCCGACAGGCGGCGCTTGTGGGTGATCTCCGACAGCGGGTTGGTCTGGTCCATGAACTGTGACAGCTGCGAGGATCCGAAGAATTCTCGCACGGCGGCAGCGGCAGGTTTCGCGTTGATCAGGTCCTGCGGCATCACCGTGTCGATCTCGACCGACGACATGCGCTCCTTGATCGCCCGCTCCATCCTGAGCAGCCCGACGCGGTACTGGTTCTCCATGAGCTCGCCAACCGAACGCACCCGGCGGTTGCCCAGGTTGTCGATGTCGTCGATCTCGCCGCGGCCGTCGCGCAGGTCGACCAGGGTGCGGATCACTGCAAGGATGTCCTCCTTGCGGAGCACGCGCACGGTGTCCTCCGCGTCGAGGTCGAGACGCATGTTCATCTTCACGCGGCCGACCGCGGAAAGGTCGTAGCGCTCCGAATCGAAGAACAGCGACTGGAACATCGCCTGCGCGGTGTCGACCGTGGGCGGCTCGCCCGGGCGCATCACGCGATAGATGTCGAACAACGCGTCTTCGCGGTTCTGGTTCTTGTCCATCGCCAGCGAGTTGCGGATGTATCCGCCGATGTTGACGTGGTCGATCTCCAGCAGCGGAATGGACTCGTTGCCTGTTTCGGCAAAGTGGGCCAGCATCTTGGCCGTGACTTCGTCGCCGGCCTCGAAGTAGATCTCGCCCGTTTGGTAGTTAACGATGTCCTCGGCGATGTAGCGGCCGATCAGCGCCTCGTCCGTGGCGCGCAGCGCGACCACGCCCTTCTCGGCAAGCTGCTTGGCAAGCCGCGCAGTGACCTTGCGGCCAGCCTCGACGACGACCTCGCCGGTCTTGGCGTCGATCAGGTCCTCGGTCGGCTTGGCGCCCTTCAGCTTTTCCGGGTCGAACGGCACCCGCCATCCGTCACCGTCACGAGTGGCGGTGATGGCCGTGTAAAACGTCGACAGGATCTCCTCGCCCGTCATCCCGAGCGCCATCAGCAGCGAAGTGACCGGGATCTTGCGGCGCCGATCGATACGCGCATACACGATGTCCTTGGCGTCGAACTCGATGTCCAGCCAGGAGCCGCGGTAGGGAATGATGCGGGCGGCGAACAGCAGCTTGCCCGAGGAGTGCGTCTTGCCCTTGTCGTGGTCGAAAAACACACCCGGCGAGCGGTGCATCTGCGAGACGATGACGCGCTCGGTGCCGTTGACGATAAAGGTGCCGTTGTCCGTCATGAGCGGCATGTCGCCCATGTAGACGTCCTGCTCCTTGATATCCTTGACCGACTTTGCGCCCGTGTCCTGGTCGACATCGAACACGATCAGGCGCAGCTTCACCTTCAGCGGCGCGGCATAGGTGATGTCGCGCTGCCGGCACTCGTCCACATCATACTTCGGCGGCTCGAACTCGTAATCGACAAAATCGAGCTGGGCGGTCCCGGCAAAATCGCGGATTGGGAACACCGACCGGAACACCGCCTGCAGGCCCTCGTCGCCGCGCCCGCCTTCCGGCTTGTCCACCATCAGGAACTGATCGTACGAAGACTTCTGAACCTCGATCAGGTTCGGCATCTCCGCCGCTTCGGTGATGTGGCCGAAGAATTTGCGAATGCGCCGACGCCCCGAGAAGTTCACGTTCTTCGCGGTAATTGTCTTCGCCATGAATATAACCTCGCCAGTCTTTATTCGAACGGCTGTCCGGAAAGGCGCACTTTCGTGCGTCCGTCGGGACAGCCCGGGCGCTGGGCGCCCAAGGATCAGGGCCGGGTGGCCCAAACGACGACGGGGCCCGAACGGCCCTCACGCCCTCCAGGTGAACCCTAGAGGATGATTGTGCTCCGGGCGCGGCAGACCGCGCCCGGAAACGCGGAAACTACTTCAGGTCGACCTTGGCGCCGGCCTCTTCGAGCTTCTTGCGGATGTCCTCGGCTTCGGCCTTAGCCACGCCTTCTTTGACGGTCTTCGGCGCACCCTCGACGAGGTCCTTGGCTTCCTTCAGCCCAAGCCCGGTGATGGCGCGCACTTCCTTGATGACGTTGATCTTCTTGTCACCCGCGGCGGTGAGCACAACGTCGAACTCGGTCTTCTCCTCGACCGGAGCGGCAGCCGCAGCCCCGCCACCGCCGGCGGCAGCTACTGCTACCGGCGCAGCGGCCGATACGCCCCAGCGCTCTTCCAGCATCTTGGAAAGCTCGGCAGCCTCCAACACGGTGAGCTGAGATAGGTCTTCAACGATTCTCGATAGATCAGCCATTTTCGTTCCTGTCAGTTCGAACCAGTTTCAATTTGTTGAAGGCCGGCCTCAGGCCGCCTCGGCCTCGTCCTTCTTGGCATACGCCGCAAGCACCCGCGCAAGCTGCCCACCGGGAGCCTGGAGGATGCCCGCGATACGGGTCGCCGGCGTGTTGATCATGCCGACAAGCCGTGCCCGCAGTTCATCCAGCGACGGCAGCGTGGCGAGAGCCTCGACACCTTTCGCATCCAGGTTGGTCGCACCCAGCGCGCCGCCCAGCACCACGAACTTGTCGTTGGTCCTGGCGAAGTCGGACGCGATCTTCGGTGCGGCGACGGGATCGCTGGAATAGGCGATGACCGTCGGACCCTGGAAGAGGTCGCTGATATGCTCGGCGTTCGTGCCTTTCAGGGCGAGCTTGACGAGGCGGTTCTTGGCAACCTTCAGGCTGCCTCCCGCGTCCTTCATACGACCCCGCAGGGTCGTCATCTGGGCGACGGTCAGGCCGGAATAGTGGGCTACCACCACAACGCCGGTGTTGGAAAACACCTCGTTGAGGGTGGACACCATTTCGCTTTTTTCAGCTCTATCCACTGCCTCTGTCCTCATCTGGCTCCCGCTTCGCGAACGAAGCCAAGGAGCCGTTTCGCCTAGCCGCCCGCCCCAAAAACCGGAAACGGGCAAGCGCTGAACGCCTGTCCCCGTCCCTTGCGGGACGGACCTCCACCCTCGAAAGGGGCGAAGGACGAGAGGTTCGAACCGACATCGCCCATTCGGGCCAAATCGGGTGATGAACCCGTCTGTTGCAGGCCTCCTGCGAACAGGGGCTTAGGAGCGGATGCTCACCTGCAGTCTCGGACAGGACCGGACCGACATCGCTGCCGGCCCGCTCGCCCGGATTGCTCCGGGCGATTTTTTCCGCCCGGGCGAACCCGGTGGAAACTTGGTTGCGACCTCAGCCCGCTGAAAGCGAAGCCGGGTCGACGCGCACGCCGGGGCCCTGTGTGGAGGCCACCGCGATGCGCTTCAGATAAGTTCCTTTCGCGCCCGCCGGCTTGGCGCGGCTCACCGCATCGGTGAGCGCACGGATATTCTCCAGCAGCGCGTCCTCGGAGAACGACGCCTTGCCAATCCCGGCATGGACGATCCCCGCCTTCTCGACGCGGAACTCCACGGCGCCGCCCTTGGCATCCTTGACCGCCTGCACGACATCTTGTGTCACGGTGCCAACCTTGGGATTGGGCATCATGCCGCGCGGGCCGAGCACCTTTCCAAGGCGGCCGACCAGGCCCATCATGTCGGGCGTTGCGATGCAGCGGTCGAAGTTGATCTCGCCGCGCTGCACGGTCTCCACCAGGTCCTCGGCCCCAACGATGTCGGCACCGGCGGCCTTGGCCTGCTCGGCCTTGTCGCCGCGGGCAAACACGGCCACTCGAACCGATCGGCCGGAGCCGTTCGGCAGGTTGACCACGCCGCGGACCATCTGGTCGGCATGGCGCGGATCAACGCCGAGGTTCATTGCCACCTCGACGGTCTCGTCGAACTTGGCGACCGCGCGCTCTTTGACAATGCGGACCGCTTCGGACAGCGGGTACAGGTGATCGCGGTCGATCCCCTCGGAAATCTTGCGGATACGCTTTCCAGCCTTTGCCATCGTCTCAGCCCACCACTTCCAGGCCCATGGAGCGGGCGGAGCCCTCGACCATGCGCATCGCCGCGTCCACGTCGTTTGCGTTCAGATCCTTCAGCTTCTGCTCGGCGATGGTGCGTACCTGGTCGCGGGTCACGCGGCCGGCCGTTCCCTTGCCCGGAGTCTGCGAGCCCTTCTGCAGGCCCGCTGCCTTCTTCAGAAAGTGGCTGACCGGCGGGGTCTTCATCTCAAACGTGAAGGTGCGGTCGGCATAGATGGTCAGCACCACCGGCACCGGCGAGCCCTTCTCCATGTCGGCCGAAGCCGCGTTGAACTCCTTGCAGAACTGCATGATGTTCAGGCCGCGCTGACCCAGCGCCGGGCCGATCGGCGGCGACGGGTTCGCAGAGCCCGCGGATACCTGCAACTTCAGGTAGCCGGTGATTTTCTTAGCCATTCTTCACTCCGTTTCGTGCCCGCTTGGGGCTTCAGGGTGTCCGTGGTGCGGCCTTTGCGGGTCCCGATGGCTCGGGCGACCGGCCTCCCACGCGACGCGTCAGACCTTTTCGACCTGCGCGTATTCGAGTTCGACCGGTGTTGGCCGGCCGAAAATGGACACGGCCACCTTCAACCGCGCCCGCTCCTCGTCCACTTCCTCGACGCTGCCCTCGAAGGAAGCGAAAGGCCCATCGGCGACGCGGATACGCTCGCCGATTTCGAAACTGATCGACGGCTTCGGCCGCTCCACGCCCTCTTGCACCTGCGCCATGATGCGCTGGGCTTCAGAATCGGGGATCGGCGTCGGCCGGTTGTCGGCGCCAAGGAACCCCGTGACCTTCGGCGTATTCTTGATCAAGTGATACGCGTCGTCGGTCAGGTCCATCCTGACCAGCACATAGCCCGGAAAGAACTTGCGCTCCGAATCGACCTTGCGGCCGCGGCGCACCTCGACGACCTTCTCGGTCGGCACGAGGATTTCCTCGAAAAGATGGTCGAGCCCGGTGGCTGCCGCCTTTTCCCGAATGGAGTCCGCCACCTTTTTCTCGAAATTCGAGTAGGCGTGGACGATGTACCAGCGCTTGGCCATCTGTGATCTGAAACTTTCTAAAAGCTTCCGCCGTTGGTGCCGAGCATGAGGCCGACACCCCAGCCCATCACTTGGTCGGCGACGAAAAAGAAGATCGTCGCCAGGAACACCATGATGAAAACCATCAGCGTGGTGATCGCAGTTTCGCGGCGCGTCGGCCAGGTGACCTTGGCCGCCTCGCTGCGCACCTGCTGAACGAACTCGAATGGATTGGTTTTAGCCATGTCGCCAATAGAGAAGCGCGCGAAAAGGATCGCGCGCGTCCCGAACCTCCTAACTAAGCAATTCTAACCCGTCGCGCAAGGGGTTCCTGCGTCGGGTTGATGGATCTGGCAGGGGCGGAGGGACTCGAACCCACGACCACCGGTTTTGGAGACCGGTGCTCTACCAACTGAGCTACACCCCTAGCGGCTTGCGCCAGCGCTCAGATAAAGGTCCGCAGCCGGATCAGCAAGCCGAAACCGCATCCGCTAGATGGGCTCAAGCTCATCCAGAGCAAATGCGAATTCGCGCGGCGCGTGGGTGGGTTCGAGCCGATCTGACGCGTCCCGCTGAATGATCCACGCATATCCGCCCGGACCCGGCCCGAGGTGCACATGCACGACCCTTCGGGCAGCATCGATGACCCACAACTCGCGCACGCCGTGCTCGGCGAAGATCAGCGGTTTGCGCCGGAGGTCGTAATCCAGCGAGCTGTCGGCTACCTCGACTGCAAGCAGCACATCGGGACCGCGCAGACCGGCCAGTCCGACACTGCGCCAGAAGACGACAAAATCAGGTTCAAGATATATGTACTCGGAGAGGGTGAGCCCGGTTTCTGGAACGAACGCAGAGATGTCGGGGCACCGCCTGCCCCACAGCAGGTTCAAGGCCGATTTGATCGCCTCATGTCGGTTGCCCTTGGGCGACATCGGAACGATCTCCCCGCCTACAATTTCGAGGCGCTCGTCGGGAGCGATGAGGCCGACCTCCACCATCCGCTCGACATCCGCGACAGAGAAGGCCCGGCGAGCCAAACCTTCGGCAAACTGCGTAACGGGGGCATTCATCCCGGGATCATAGCCCGAAACGGCCGTGCAAGCGACTCAGGGCGCGGCGCCTGCCGCGCCCTGTCCGTCTGCTTACTTGTCGAGGATGGTGGCGACGATGCCGGCGCCCACCGTGCGGCCGCCTTCGCGGATGGCGAAGCGCAGCTTCTCCTCCATGGCGATCGGCACGATCAGCTCGACCGTCATCTCCACGTTGTCGCCCGGCATCACCATTTCCGTGCCTTCCGGCAGCTGCACCACGCCGGTCACGTCCGTGGTGCGGAAATAGAATTGCGGCCGGTAGTTGGTGAAGAACGGCGTGTGCCGGCCGCCCTCCTCCTTGGTCAGGATGTAGGCTTCCGCCGTGAACTTCTTGTGCGGCTTCACCGAACCCGGCTTGCACAGCACCTGGCCGCGCTCCACGTCCTCGCGGCCGATGCCGCGCAAGAGCGCGCCGACGTTGTCGCCCGCCTGGCCCTGGTCCAGCAGCTTGCGGAACATCTCGACGCCCGTCACCACCGTCTTGGTGGTGTCGCGGATGCCGACGATCTCGACTTCCTCGCCCACCTTGACGACCCCGCGCTCGACACGCCCGGTCACCACCGTGCCGCGGCCGGAGATGGAGAACACGTCCTCGATCGGCATCAGGAACGGCATGTTGATCGGCCGCTCCGGCGTCGGGATATAGGCATCCACCTGCGCCAGGAGCTCGCGCACCGCGTTCTCGCCCATCGCCGCGTCGCCGCCTTCCAGAGCAACCAGCGCCGAGCCCTTGACGATCGGAACGTCGTCGCCGGGGAACTGGTAAAGGCTGAGCAGCTCCCGCACCTCCAGCTCGACCAGCTCAAGCAGCTCCGGGTCGTCGACCATGTCGACCTTGTTCATGAACACCACCAGTGCCGGCACGCCGACCTGGCGCGCCAGCAGGATGTGCTCGCGGGTCTGCGGCATCGGGCCGTCGGCGGCAGACACCACCAGGATGGCGCCGTCCATCTGCGCCGCGCCGGTGATCATGTTCTTCACGTAGTCGGCGTGCCCGGGGCAGTCGACGTGCGCGTAGTGCCGCGCTTCCGTCTCGTATTCCACATGCGCCGTGTTGATGGTGATGCCGCGCGCCTTTTCCTCCGGCGCCGCGTCGATCTGGTCATAAGCGCGGAACTCGCCGAAATACTTGGTGATCGCCGCCGTCAGCGTCGTCTTGCCATGATCGACGTGACCGATCGTGCCAATGTTCACATGCGGCTTGGTGCGCGCAAACTTCTCTTTACCCATGAAGCTGGTCCCTGGTTCCGGCTCGTCTCGTGCCTCGCGGCTCGGCGCAGCCTCTACGTCTGAGCTTGGGTGTTCGGACCGCGGCGGTCGGAGGCTGGAGCGGGTAGCGGGAATCGAACCCGCATATTCAGCTTGGAAGGCTGCTGCTCTACCATTGAGCTATACCCGCCGACACGCGACCGATGGTGGGAGAGGTAGGACTCGAACCTACGAAGGCTGTCGCCAGCGGATTTACAGTCCGCCCCCTTTGCCACTCGGGACACTCTCCCATTCCGGTCCGAAGCTTGGGACTGTGTGGGTCCCAAACAAAACGTCCGCCAACTACGGCGGACGGTTCCGTCGCGGCGTATATGCAAAGCCGAGCCAGCCATGTCAACTTGGGGCTCGCGCAGCAATGCGTCTTGGACCGGACCGACAGCCAAGCTAGACGAAGCCATGCGAGGACGGGACAGAAGGCGGAGCGCCGCGCGGGCGCCCTCCCCGGCAGGACAGCCGCCGATGCCGGGCGGGCAGCAGCTGATCTATGGCTGGCACAGCGCCCTTGCCGCGCTCCAGAACCCAGGCCGCAGGATCCACCGGGTGCTTGCGACGGCAAGCGCGCTCGAGCGGCTTGCCGCCATCGGAGTGGCAAACCTGCCGGACCCCGTCGAGGGCCGCGACATCGACCGGGTCGCCGGCAGTGGCGCCGTCCACCAGGGCCTCGCCGTGCTCTGCGAGCCGTTGCCCGAGCTGGACGTTCCGGACCTCGCCGAAACCGACCGGATCGTCGTCCTGGACCAGGTCACCGATCCGCATAATGTCGGGGCGATCATCCGCTCGGCGGCCGCTTTCGGCTGCGGGGCGCTGGTCGTAACTGAGCGGCATGGGCCAGGAGATTCCGGCGTGCTTGCCAAGGCCGCTTCCGGCGGTCTCGAGCATGTCGCGTTGGTGCGCGTCAAAAACCTCGCCCGCGCCTTGGATCAGCTCGGAAGACTGGGCTTCACCCGGCTAGGGCTGGATAGCGAGCATGCCGAACCGCTGGAATCGGAACCGGGCGGAGGTCGCATCGCCCTGGTGCTCGGTGCGGAAGGAAAGGGAATGCGCCGGCTGACGCGCGAGTATTGCGATCGGCTGGTGCGACTCGACGTTCCGGGGCCGATCAAGAGCCTCAACGTATCAAACGCGGCCGCTCTGGCGCTCTACGCGCTGTCGCGGCCGCGGAGTTAGCAACAGGTCAGCGGCAAAGCTGCCACTTGCCCGAGTGGGTCATGAACCGACCCGTGTGCGGATTGAAGCTCCGGTATTTTGTCTTGCAGTAAGTATACCAGCCGGGAGACCAAGCTGCCGGCGCTGCGTAATATACCACGCGCGGCGCATGGTAGTAGCGCGGAGCATGGTAGTATCCCGGCGAGCCGAAGCTGAAGCTGAAGCTCAAGTTGCTCCGGTTGCGATGGCGGCTGTAGTGGCGGCCGCCACGATCACAACGCCGGCAGCGGTCCCGGCGCCCAACCTCGATAAGATTGGCGTTCTCCTGAGCAACGCTAGCGGCCTTGGGCGCCATCGGCGCAGCAGCGCTGGCCGGCCCGGACAGTCCGGCCGTCAGCACCACGGCAGCGGCACCGAAAATCAGGTTCTTCAACATTGGCAAGTTCCTTTCCGTCGTGCGCATCACAGGAAGCTTGCCCCCTCGCCGCGATGGTATTTCGCGACCGCACAACTGCAATGGGTTTCGACCCCTGCGGTTCCATACGGCCATTAACTGTTCCGTGATCTCCCCGCTCCCGTGGGTGCGCCGTGATGCCGTTCGCCTCCTTTGAGCATTATCTTGCCGCGGCGGTCCGGTGTGAATTGCCGTGGGAGCCGGCACCGGGTATGGGGGCGGGCAGCAGCGGAAGCGCGGACGAGCCTGACCGCGCGCCTGAGCATGCCGGCTTAGCTCAGTTGGTAGAGCACCTGATTTGTAATCAGGGGGTCGGGGGTTCGAGTCCCTCAGCCGGCACCATCTTTTCAAGCACTTAGCTTAACGGGGGTGCCTGAACGCGGCCATTCGGCTAACGAGGGGCTAACAAACCCGCCGCGGATTTCTCCGGTCCTATGTCGTCGTGAGACTGAAGCCCCGCCTTCGGCTTGCAAGTGTCTCCACAGACAGCCGATGGAACCGAACCCGTGAAGCACCGGTCTGGAATCGCTAATCTGACCTACAAAGATGCATTGAAGCGGCTCGCCGATAAGGCGCGGGTTGAACTGACGCGGCTGGGCATGAATGTGGAAGGTCGGAGCGATGCCGATTTGGTGCAGTCTCTCGGTCGGGAACGCCACCGCGCCAAAGTATCCCTGATCAAGAACGAGGACGCTGAATAGGAAGCAGCCGCGCGGATTCTCTGAAGTTGGCTTCATCCCCTCCCTTCCTGCCCCTGGTTGGCCAGCGCCTCTTTCAGGCGGTCGTCAAAGGCGGCCATGCCAACGTCAACCAAATGATCAAACGCTTCTGGTAGTGCTCCGAAGTCGAGCAGGTTTTCTCGCAACGCGCCGCGAAACCACTCCCGTTGAGCTGCTATGAACTCATCGGGACGCATGCTCGCCACCTCGGAAAGACCCAGAGCAGTCATTTCCGCAGCGACGCGGCCTGCCTTCTCCGCCGCAAGCGCGATGCGTTCCAGGTCGCTGGTCGCCGTCATGGCTGGCCCCGCTGTCCCACCGTGGGCATTGTAGCGCCGGCCAAAGAAAAAAGCGCCCGGTTGCCCGAGCGCCAGTGGGTATTCAGGGAGGAAACTCATGAACGCGAACCCAGCAGAGGCTATTGGTTCGCGAATCGAAGACTGAGCCCAGCGTAGTTAACAAGACCCTAACAGGAGCACCGCCCCACATCCCGTCCCTGACTCGGCGCGGAGACGGTGCAGATTTCAAGCGCCTGGTCGAAGTTGCTGCAGCCACCTAGCAAAGGTATGCCCACCGGCCCGGAAGGTGAATGTTGGTTGCCCAGCATCCGGCGCGGTGCTTCACTCCGAGCGCCGGTCCCATATCCCCGGCAGGGCGGCCCCGGCACTTTTCACATCCCAACGCCGGGGCCGCTTCTAGTTCCGCGGCTGCCGAGCCGCTTGCTGTGTGGGGCCTAATGTAAGCAAGGTCCTGGCCCCTTCTCGTCTGATCTGCGATTTGTGTGCTTCCTCAGAAGGTCGTCCAGGGCCACGGTGATCGAGGGCACATGCTGATGCTGCGTCCACAGCGCCGTTAGTTCCTCACGCATCTTGCGGACGACATCCGGGCGTTCGGCCAGGAGAAGCTGAGCATCAGCCTGGACACGATCCGCTTCGGTGTTGCCTTGCAGAACGGACTCAATCTGCACTTCGCGACAGAGAAGGTGAAGCAACTTCCGCGCATTGAGCGGGATCTGCCGGGACATGGCCACCTCCAGAACTAATCTGGATCATCAGAATTAACGTGTGGCCTGGAAAGAACATCTCTAAGACTAAGTAAAACTATGAGGTTAACACTAGACCCGGTGACCCTCGACCCCGCCAAGCACCCGACCGCTGTGACGGTCGGCCGCCTGGTCGCCACTGGCTACGAGCTCGAGGTGCATTGCTTAAAGTGCGCCCACTACGTCTCGAAACCGGCAGCGGATTGGTCGCTTCAGCCGGGCGACATCGTCCCGGCACTCGACGGCCGGTTCAGATGCACCCGTTGCGGGTCAAAGGAGACGACAGCGCGGCCGAACTATTACCGGCAGGGCTGAGGCTTTCACCCAGCCCCGGAATAGCTCCAAGCCGATAATTGCATACGCGTCTGCGAGCCTGGTCGCCGGGATGCCCGACGAGCTTAGGGCCCCGCCTTGCTGGGGCACGCGGATACCCCCAAGGTTAACTGAACTTTCACCAACCACTTGGCACATTGAGTATGGGGCGGGGACCATCTCCCGTCGGATCTGATCGACTGCGCCTGGTCCGAGGGAGTATCATGGAAAAGCATGATGCTTTGGCTTTGCTCGAATTGGCGCTGAAGCAAGAGATCCACCCACCGCCGCCCATTCCCCCGGTTAAAATTGCGACCGCAATATCTAAGCTCGCTCTTGGGAATCTGGAGGAACGCCAAGAGCCACCTCTTCCAAACTCTGACATCAAGACCGGGAGTGGGACCTCAGATTGAGCCCCTAGGCTTCCACCGGGGCGCTTGGTTCAGGCACCGCCGCCACCTGCGAACCCTCGGCAGCTTCCGCTGCACGTCCGAACTCCGCAGCCATCTTTTCGAGTAAAAGAGCGGTATGTGTGCAGGTCGTGCGCCTCGCCGCTGCCAAGCACTCTCTTTGCTTCTCGCGAAGGAGCGCAAAGCCATTGTCCGTGGTGACGGTCAAGAACGTCCCTTGATAGTTGAGGGCTTCAAACGGTTGGGGCCGCTGCCAGTTCCGCGCCGCTGCCGTGCCGCTCGCCGACCTTTGCCGAACACCCGCCGCAGTGCTTGAATCGCGAGCGCTGGGGACACTTGACGGTCCCGGCGCGGCCCCGTGCGATCGCCCGAGGGCCGGGGCGGCCATCATTTCGCACTCATGAGGTTGCCGTGGCGGTGCCGCTCAAGAAATCTGAATGAATAGAGAGGCCCCAAACACCAACGTAATGGCGAGCGCGGAAAGGCCGAATACAAACCATGAGTAGGGTGACTCCCCGCTCATTTCACCGCGCTGGTGCACTGTCGATTTTGCGAAGTGCGGTCCCGTATGCTTGAACATGCTCTACACCCCTCCACTTGCCGCAGAACGGTGACACAACACTCGGATAGAACCGAGTCAAATCGTTGAACTAAGTTAAATAGGGTGATAACTATTCTCTCGGCTGCGCCGCAGGCTCGCTGCCAATCTCCGCAGTCATTTCTCGGTCAGCTTTCTTTCGGGCGGTCGTCGCCGCCCTTAACAGCCCGGATCAGCTCGTCCAAGTGGCGATTGACGAGGCGCGCGCGATCCAAGTCGTCGATGTATCATCGCCAGCAGATCGTCGAGCCTGCGCTGCTGCTCGGATGAAACTTCACGGCGCCGTGGAGTCTCGGCCTTTTCCGGGTCAGGCATGGCCGGCCGGCGTTGCCGCCCATGCTGGAGGGCCCCGCCGCCGGTATCGGAGCGGATCGGCCGACTGAAGCAGAACAGCGATTTCGCCCAGGTGGCGACCGATGGCAGCGCGCTTGGCGAACGGCAGCGCCGCGACAATCTCGTAAGAGAGCGCCTCAATGCCCAGCACTGCCTGAAGCTCTTCGGGCAAAGAGTCGAAGGGAACGCGTCGGCCGTCCGGTCCCTCAATCCACTGACAGAGGTCGTTTAGCAGGCTCATGCCACGCCCCTTTTAAGAGCGGCTCGCATGTCGATCACAGTGCCTTCGGTCGGGGTCTCGCGCGCTTCTATGGCCAGGATGCGCGTCAGGAGCTGCGCATTCTGGCGCCGTAGTTCCGCGACCTCCGCCGAGTGCTTTTCCCGGATGCGGTGTTCAGCCTGCGCAATGGCTTTGCCGATTGGCTCCGCCAAGTCGCCCAGGAGCTGGTTGAAGCATTTACGGATGCGAGCGTCAGCCCATGCCTCCCAGCGTTTCTGCGTCGCATCGTCCATGGCTGGAGCCCTAATAGTCGCGGCACCGCGGTGACGTTCCTGCTGCGCGGGCGGAATGTACGGCTTCAGGGTCGGACCGAGCAGTGTCATGCCGTGACTCCTGCCATGACGACCCTCGCGCATTCTGCGCTTTCTGGTCGGACCGCTGGCGCGATGCCGGCCTCCGCCAGCACCTTCACTGGCGGTAGACTTCGCCCCCGTGACAACCTGCCAACATGAATGACGCCGACTGGGCTGGATTCGGCAGCCCTCCCGGCGGGGGTCGTTCTGGCGGTCGCGACCCGTGACGCGGGGCGTGCTTGCCCGCCCTGCCCTTTTGCCGTTATATGCGGGTGCTTCAGTTTGGTTTGCGAACTTCTCGGCGCTCAGGTCTGCCAGGACCCGGGCGCCGAATTTCTTTTGACGGTCCGGCGGGCGACAGCGAAACGGGCGAATGATGTCGGCGGCCATCTATGTGGCCTCCGGTGCATGTTGGTGAGCAGTCTTGCGGGACGGCGTCAGCTTTGGTGCTGTCGGGCGGCTATCGAGCCACGCCTGGACCTCGTCCTCGTCCCAAGTCCGCGAGTTCGGCCCCGTCAGCTGCCCAGCCGGGAAGCCCTCGCGCTTGATCCAGTTTCCGAGCGATGCTCGATTCTTCACGATGCCGAGCCGTTCTAGGTCGGCGTACCGCAGTCGCTTTCGCATGTGGGATGCTCCCGGTTAAACTTACCGGGCACTCATTTATCCCCCTTTGCGCCGCTTAGCGTCACCCATCAAAAGCTGGAATAGATGCGGACAGTTTCTCCGCGAGCTTAGAGTGGCTCCCATAGATCCGCTCGACTTGACGCTCCTTGATCGGAACCCGCTTGGTCTGGTTCAGAGCGAGGGAAACGACGGAGCAGGCTGACGGCCGCTTAGTTAAACGGTTGCGGGTCGCAGGTATGTCCCACCGCTCACTCGCAAGCGATACCAGCACAGCTATGCCGATGTCGCGATACCACGTATCCGCGATGTTGCGCCCCTGCGGATAGGTGACTGGCGGTCGGAGCAGTGCCTCTTGCACGTAAGCGGCAAGCGCGGAAGGCAACGGTTCGTGCCGGTCGAGCATTTCCACGGCAAGTTCACGAAGCGCAAAGTCTGCGTCTTCGTGCCCATCCCGTGCTGCTGATATGACCTTCATGGTCGGGATCGTTCCTGACCTTACCATCTCGCGGATATAATGTCTGAGGACGAGCCGGGACGCTTCGCCCGTCAGGTTCTCACCAATCTTGTTCACCCATTCAACGACCGTGTCGGTCATCGCGGCTAGTTCCGCCTCATCTATAAGAGCTGGCAGCCGTGTCATGCGCGCGTCCCATGCATCCGCACGACATTCTCAGAGGGGGCCAGTATTGTCGTGATTAGGCCGGCCAGCCGGCGAAGCGCGTCGGCCTTCTCGTCGCGGTAGGAGTGCCTGTCGTAAACGCCTTCCACGCCGGCGATGACATGGCCCAGGACGCGCTCCGAAATGTCCGGCCGCACTCCGGCTCGCGACATCAGCGAACGGGCCGTCCGGCGAAGGTCGTGGATGGTCCATGCTGCCATGCCGGGCAAAGCCGCATCCAACGTCCGCTTGCACTTGGAAAAGCCGTTCATGTGTGCGGTGCCCCTGCCCGCGAACACATAGGGATTAGAGCCAAAGCGCGGCTGTTCCTTGATGATGGCCAACGCGGCGTCAGGGAGCAGAAGCCAGCCGGGATTTCCCTTCTCCCGGTCCTCTGTGGGGATGTGCCATTCGCCATAGATGGAAACGTCGTCCCACCGCATTGAAGCCAGCTTCTCGCGGCGCTGGGCGGTCAGGAGCGCAAGCCTGACCAGGGCGCCGAACTTGCCGCCCGCTTCTGCCGCGGCCCAAACCGTGCGGATCTCGTCATCATCCAGAATGCGTTCTCGCGCCCGAGATGTCGGATCGGTTCGGCGCATTCCTCGGGCGATCGGCGGCTGGTAATCATCATGGCGCGTCGCAAACCAGTTCATCATCCCGCGGACAATCGCCAGGACGTAGTCCGCCGAACGGGCGCCGCGGCTGTCCTGTATTTCGTCCAGAAGCGCAGCAACGTCGCCGCGTCGGATGGTCAGGAAATCGCGATCTCCCCACGCCGGCAGGATGAACTGGGTCAGCATCCGCTCCAACTCGGGTTGAGAGCGCAGCCCCTTCGCCTCAACGTGGCGCCTCAGATAGTTCTCAGCCACTTCCTTGAATGTGTCAGGCTTCGCCACCGGCGCGGCGAATGCCGGCATTCCGCCCTTGATGCGGTTGATGGCCTCGCGAGCCTTATCGCGGGCTGCATCGACGCCCAGCAGGTCAGTCGGCCCGATGGTTGCCCATATTTGCTTTCCGTTAGGGTCGCGCGCCACCGCGACGAATGACTTAGCCCCGTTGGGCGTCACCCGGATGTAGTGGCCCCGCAGCTCGGGGTCCGGCTCCGTGTAGCGCGTCGCGCGCGGCTTCAGGCTCGAAACACCGATGTCGGAAAGCGCCTTGCGGCGAGCCATAATTGCCTCCGGGGCTAACGCCCGGCTAACAACTCCGGGCTATCAAACGGGCTTAATCTGGGCTAACTGAGATGAATCTCTAAGCGCAGTGAGGTGCTTAGGCAAGGTGCTGGTTACGCGGGATTTACGAGGCTTGGCACCTTTCCTCCTGATTTGTAATCAGGGGGTCGGGGGTTCGAGTCCCTCAGCCGGCACCATTCTCAATCCGACACTTTCGCCCGGATGCTTGCCCTAAGCTGCAAGAGGGCGCGGGATCAGGGTAACCTCTGAGGGACCGAGCCATCCCGGCGAGCACCAGGCCATCGTTCCAAGAGACCTCTGGAACAAGGTGCACGCCGTAACGATGACGAGGATGGCCCTTAGCAACTTGATCCAAGCCGCGCTGACTCCATGATGCGCTCACATCAAATCAGGTGCGAACACCGGACGTTATTGCTGGATCACGATGAGAGTTTTGCTTAGCCCTTCCTGGCGGACAAGGTTGAACAGGACGGCAGCGTGCCGAGTGTCCAGCC